>Ga0316600_10000287_pt1 | contig 26097 bp, 21 predicted proteins | sample OWC_soil_day5_CT_FD_207652 | JGI IMG/M metagenome (GOLD analysis project Ga0316600, IMG submission 207652) | Wetland soil microbial communities from Old Woman Creek delta, Ohio, United States - OWC_soil_day5_CT | ecosystem: Environmental > Terrestrial > Soil > Wetlands | place: USA: Ohio... | reverse complement strand
ATGGGAAGTGCATGATACCGAAAGCTACCCTATGTGAACAGTATTGGGGCTAGGCCTCTTGGCCTGCCTCGCTATACTTCCGTCCACAGCGCCGATTTGTCCGGATTGCGGGCGCTTTAAAAATGCAGCTAAAGAGGGGCACCCGGTGACCGCCTCGAAGCTTGCGGCACCGGGTTTTTCGTTTCCGGCACATGGCCTCGATCGGTACCGTCACCCCACAGTCGATGTTCTTCGCCGACGCGCTGCCGCTGCAAAGTGGCGCCGCCTTGGGCGACTACACGCTGGTCTACGAGACCTACGGCACGCTGAACGCGCAGGCCAGCAATGCCGTGCTGGTGTGCCACGCGCTCAACGCCAGCCACCATGTGGCCGGGGTCCATGCGGATGCGCCGAACAGCAGCGGCTGGTGGGACAACCTGGTCGGCCCGGGCAAGCCGCTGGACACCGACAAGCTCTTCGTCATCGGTGTCAACAACCCCGGCTCCTGCTTCGGCAGCACCGGGCCGATGAGTCCGAACCCGGACGCGCCGGGCCAGCCCTATGGAGCGGACTTCCCGGTGGTGACGGTGGAGGACTGGGTCGACGCGCAGGCGCGGCTGCTCGACCGGCTGGGCATCACGCAGCTGGCCGCCGTGATCGGCGGCAGCCTGGGCGGCATGCAGGCGCTGGCCTGGACGTTGCGCCATCCAAAGCGCGTGCGCCATTGCATCGCCATCGCCACTGCGCCCAATCTGTCGGCACAGAATATCGCCTTCAACGAGGTGGCGCGCCGCGCCATCGTCACCGACCCCGACTTCCACGGCGGCCACTACCAGCGCCATGGCGCAGTGCCGCGGCGCGGCTTGCGCGTGGCGCGCATGCTGGGCCACATCACCTACCTGTCCGACGACTCGATGGACGCCAAGTTCGGGCGCACGCTGCGCGGGCCTCGGCCGGCCTACAGCACGCAGGAGATCGAGTTCCAGATCGAAAGCTACCTGCGCCACCAGGCCGACAAATTCAGCGAGTACTTTGACGCCAACACCTACCTGCTGATCACACGCGCACTCGACTATTTCGACCCGGCGCGCGCCACTGGCGGCGACTTGGGCCGCGCCTTCGCGCCGGCGCACGACAACCGCTTCCTGCTGGTCAGCTTCACGACCGACTGGCGCTTCGCGCCCGAGCGTTCGCGCGAGATCGTCAAGGCCCTGGTCGACAACCGCATTGCCGTCAGCTACGCCGAGATCGACGCGCCGCACGGCCACGATGCCTTCCTGCTGGACGATCCGCGCTACCACGGCGTGCTGCGCGCCTACTTCGAGCGCGTGGCGCTCGAAGCAAGCGCTTTGCGCCTGGATCACGCCCGCCCCTGCCCGCTCCCCTCCCCTCGCGGTGAGGGGCCTGATCGACACACAAAGCCATGAGTGAAAGGGCCGATCTCGAGATCATCGCCAGCCTGGTGCCGCCAGGCTCACGCGTGCTTGACCTGGGCTGCGGCGGCGGCGAGTTGCTGGCGCACCTGCAGCAGCACCGCGGCTGCAGCGGCTACGGCATCGAGATCGCCGACGCCAACGTGCTGGCCTGCGCGCAGCGTGGCGTCGACGTCATCCAGCTGAACCTGGAAGACGGGCTGGCGCTGTTCGAGGACGCCAGCTTCGACGTGGTGCTGCAGCTGGAGACGCTGCAGAACCTGCGCCACACCGAGCGCATGCTGCGCGAGACCGCGCGCGTCGGGCGCATCGGCATCGTCAGCTTCCCCAACTTCGCACATTGGCCCAATCGGCTGCGCGTGCTCGGCGGGCGCATGCCGGTGACCAAGGCACTGCCTTACCAGTGGTACGACACACCGAACATCCGCGTCGGCACGCATGCCGATTTCGAGCTGCTGGCGCGCAAGCTCGGGCTGCGTATCAGCGACAGCTTCGGCCTGCAGCACGGCAAGGTGGTACGGCGCTGGCCCAACCTGCGGGCCAGCGTGGCGGTGTTCCGCATCGAGCGCAGCTAGGCTCGGGCGGCCAGCCCGCGAAGCATCTGCAGCACCGCGCTGCGCCCGACGCGGCGCAGGTCGAAGGCCCGGGGGTCGAGCATCCAGTTGGCGATCAGCCCATCCACCAGCGCATGCAGCGCGCGCGCCGTGGTCTTCGGCGACACGCCGCTGGCCAGCCGGCCCGCCGCCGCAGCCTGGCGCAGCAGCGCTTCGATGCGCAGCAGCGCCTGGTGGTACACGCGCAGATGGCGCTCGCGGATGGCATCGAGCTCGCCGACGTATTCGACCTTCTGCGTGGAGATCGCGAACACCCGCTGCAGCCGCGCGTCGACCGCCACCTGACGCAGGATGTCGAACATCAGCTCGCGCAGGCGGCCCATCGGGTCGGTCACGTCGTCGTCGGCGGGCTCCAGCCATTGCCGCTCGAAGGGCAGCACCGCACGATCCATCATCGCGTTGAACAGGTCGGCCTTGTCGCGGAAGTGCCAGTACACCGCGCCGCGCGTCAGGCCTGCAGCCTCGGCCACTTCCTGCAATGATGTGCTCGACACGCCGCGCCGCTCGAACACCAGCTCGGCGGCGTCGAGCAGTGCGTTGCGGGTCTGCTGGGCTTCCTCTTTCGTGCGGCGGACCATGGGCTTGGGTTGATGCGGGGTCTTTACATACGTTTGCGAATGTATGTTTATACTCCAAATCATGGCGCGCCGGACAGGTGTCGACGAACTTTCTGCAAGGAATTCCAAGTGAGCTCATGCATTCCCGGCGCGACGGCGCCTCGTCGTCGCGCCTTTGGCGCAGCGCTGTTGGCACTGGGGCTGGCCGCCTGCGGTGGCGGCGATCAGAAGCCGGCAGCGGCCGCCGCCGGCGGCGCGCCGCCCCCGCCCGAGGTGGCGGTGGTCAGCGTCGCGCCGAAGACCGCGCCGCTGGTGACCGAGCTGCCCGGCCGCGTCGAGGCTTCGCGCGTGGCGCAGGTGCGCGCACGCGTCAACGGCATCGTGCTCAAGCGCCTGTTCCGCGAGGGCAGCGAGGTCCGGGCCGGCCAGCTGCTGTTCCAGATCGACCCGGCGCCGTACCAGGCGGCGGTGGACAGCGCCAAGGCGGCACTGTCCAGGGCCCAGGCCAACCTGGTGCAGGCCCGTGAGCAGGCCACACGCTTCAAGCCGCTGGCCGACGCGCGCGCGATCAGCACGCAGGACTACATCAACGCGCAGGCGGCGCAGGCGCAGGCCGAGGCCGACGTGGCCGCGGCGCAGGCGGCGCTGCGCAGCGCGCAGCTGAACCTGGGTTATGCCAGCGTCACTGCGCCGATCTCCGGGCGCATCGGACGCGCGCTGGTGACCGAAGGCGCGCTGGTGTCGGCCACCGAGGCCACGCAGCTGGCGCTGATTCAGCAGATCGACCCGGTGTACGTGAACTCCACGCAAGCCGTGACCGAGGTGGCGCGGCTGCGCAAGGCGGCCACCGCCGCGTCGACCGACCTGTCTTCGGTACGCATCGTGCTCGACGACGGCAGCGAGTTGCCGCAGCGCGGCCGGCTGATGTTCTCCGACCTGTCGGTGGACCCGACCTCGGCGCAGGTCACGCTGCGCACCGAGGTCGCCAACCCGCAGGCGTTGCTGCTGCCCGGCATGTACGTGCGCACGCGCCTGGTGCAGGGGCAGATCGCCGGTGCCATGCTGGTGCCGCAGCAGGCGGTGACACGCGGCCCGCAGGGCGACAGCGTGCTGGTCGTCGGCGAGGGCGGGATGGCCGCGCCGCGCAACATCAAGATCGGCGGCGTCTCGGGCTCGGAATGGATCGTGCTCGACGGCCTGAAGGCCGGCGAGCAGGTCATCGTCGAAGGCTTCCAGAAGATGCGCCCCGGTGCGCCGGTGAAGCCGGTGCCCTGGGCCGGCGCGGCCGCACGGCCCGCGCCGGCCGCCGCCAGCGCCCCCGCCTCGGCCGCCAGCCGCTGAAGGGCCGCACGCCATGGCCCGCTTCTTCATCGACCGGCCCATCTTCGCGTGGGTCATCGCGCTGTTCATCATCGTCGGCGGCGCCGTGTCCATCACGCAGCTGCCGGTGGCGCAGTACCCGACGGTGGCCCCGCCGGCCATCGTCGTCACCGTGGTCTATCCGGGCGCATCGGCCCGGACGCTGGAAGACAACGTGCTCACCGTCATCGAGCAGGAGATGAACGGCTCGCCCGGGCTGATCTACATGGAGTCGGTGGCGCAGGCCAACGGCAGCGGCACGCTGACGCTGACCTTCTCGCCCAACACCAACCCGGACCTGGCGCAGGTGGACGTGCAGAACCGCCTGAGCCGCGCCACGCCGCGGCTGCCGTCGGCGGTGACGCAGCAGGGCGTGCGCGTGGACAAGTCGCGCAGCAATTTCCTGCTGTTCACGATCCTCACCTCCACCGACCCGGCCTACACGCCGGTGGCGCTGGGCGACTATGCGGCACGCAACGTGCTGCCCGAGATCCAGCGCATCGCCGGCGTGGGCCAGGCGCAGCTGTTCGGCACCGAGCGCGCCATGCGCATCTGGATCGACCCGTCCAAGCTGGTGGGCTACGGCATGTCGGTGGCCGACGTGAACAGCGCCATCCGCGCGCAGAACGCGCAGGTGTCGTCGGGCACGCTGGGCGATTTGCCGAACCTGGCCGAGCAGACCATCTTCGCCACCATCGTGGTCGACGGCCAACTGTCCAACGTCGAGCAGTTCGGCAACATCGTGCTGCGCGCCAATGCCGACGGCTCGAGCGTGCGCATGCGCGACGTGGCCCGCATCGAGCTGGGGGCGCAGACCTACGCCACCTCGGCCCGGCTGAACGGCAAGCCGTCCACCGGCATCGGCGTGCAGCTGTCGCCCACCGGCAACGCGCTGGACACGGCCAAGGCAGTGCGCGAGCGCATGGCCGAGCTGCAGCGCTACTTCCCGCCGGGCATGAGCTACGCCATCCCCTACGACACCTCGCGCTTCGTGCAGATCTCCATCGGCAAGGTGGTGGAGACCCTGCTCGAGGCAGTGGCGCTGGTGTTCCTGGTGATGTTCCTGTTCCTGCAGAACTGGCGCTACACCATCATCCCGACCATCGTCGTGCCGGTGGCGCTGCTCGGCACCTTCACGGTGCTGCTGACGCTGGGTTATTCGATCAACGTGCTCACCATGTTCGGCATGGTGCTGGTGGTGGGCATCGTGGTCGACGACGCCATCGTCGTCGTCGAGAACGTCGAACGCATCATGAGCGAGGAAGGGCTGCCGCCCTTGCAAGCCACGCGCAAGGCGATGGGGCAGATCTCCGGCGCCATTGTCGGCGTCACCGTAGTGCTGATCTCGGTGTTCGTGCCGCTGGCCTTCTTCACCGGCGCGGTGGGCAACATCTACCGCCAGTTCTCGGTGGTGATGGCCTCGTCGATCGCCTTCTCGGCCTTCCTGGCGCTGTCGCTGACACCGGCCCTGTGCGCCACGCTGCTCAAGCCGGTGGAAGCCGGCCACCATCATGCCAAGCGCGGCTTCTTCGGCTGGTTCAACCGCGGCTTCTCGGCCACCGCCAAGAACTACGAAGGGCTGCTGGGCCGCATGCTCAAGCGCAGCGTACGCATGATGGTGGTGTATCTCGCCATCATCGGCGGCGTCATCTGGCTGGTGCTGCGGCTGCCGAGCTCCTTCCTGCCGAACGAGGACCAGGGCTACATCATCGTCAACGTGCAGCTGCCGCCGGGCGCCACCACCAACCGCGCGCTGGCGGTGATGGAGCAGGTCGAGGGCTTCATGCTCAAGCAGCCCGAGGTCAAGAGCATGGTCAGCGTGCTCGGCTTCAGCTTCTCCGGCCAGGGGCAGAACGCGGCGCTGGCCTTCGTGACGCTGAAGGACTGGGACGAGCGACCCGGCCCCGGGCAATCGGCGCAGGCGCTGGCCGGACGCACCTTCGGCGCGATGATGGGCGTGAAGGATGCGTTCATCTTCCCGTTGAGCCCGCCGCCGATTCCGGAGCTGGGCAGCGCCACCGGCTTCAACTTCCGCCTGCAGGACCGCGGCGGCAACGGCCACGAGGCGCTGGTGGCGGCGCGCAACCAGCTGCTGGGCATGGCCTCGCAAAGCAAGCTGCTGGCCGGGGTGCGCCCCGACGGACTGGAGGACGCACCGCAGCTGCGCATCGACATCGACCGCGACAAGGCGGCGGCGTTGGGCGTGGGCTTCGACGCCATCAACCTGGTGATCTCCACCGCCTTCGGCTCGACCTACGTCAACGACTTCCAGAGCCAGGGCCGGCTGCAGCGCGTGGTGGTGCAGGCCGATGCCGCCGAACGTATGCAAGGCGATCACATCCTGCAGCTGCGCGCCATCAACAACCGCGGCCAGCTGGTGCCGTTGTCGGCCTTCGCGACGACACGCTGGGTCACCGGACCGATGCAGTTGATCCGCTACAACGGCTACCCGACGATGCGCCTCGCGGGGGATGCCGCTCCCGGCGTCAGCACCGGCGAGGCGATGGCCGAGATGGAGCGGCTGGCCGCGCAGCTGCCGCCGGGCTTCGGCTTCGAATGGACCGGCCAGTCGCGCGAGGAACGGCTGGCCGGCGCCACCGCGCTGTACCTGTTCGGCTTCTCGCTGCTGGCGGTGTTCCTGTGCCTGGCGGCGCTGTACGAGAGCTGGTCGATCCCCTTCTCGGTGCTGCTGGTGGTGCCGCTGGGTGTGCTCGGCGTCGTGCTCGGCACCGAGTTGCGCGGCTACAGCAACGACGTGTACTTCAAGATCGGGCTGATCACGATCATCGGCCTGTCGGCGAAGAACGCGGTGCTGATCATCGAGTTCGCCAAGGAGCTGCAGGCACAGGGCAAGAGCGCGGTAGAGGCGGTGCTGCAGGCGGCGCATCAGCGCTTTCGGCCGATCGTCATGACCTCGATGGCCTTCATCCTGGGCGTGCTGCCGCTGGCCATCGCCAGCGGTGCCGGTTCGGCCAGCCAGCGCTCGATCGGCACCGGCGTGATGGGCGGCATGCTCAGCGCGACGCTGCTGTCGGTGCTGTTCGTGCCGGTGTTCTACGTGGTGGTGCGGCGCTGGTTCAAGGGCAGCGAACGCCAGCGCAAGCTGCATGCGCACGAGGTCGATGCGCCAGCGGCGGAGGGCCAGTCATGAGGCGCCGCAGTCTGCTGAGCCTGGCGCTGCTGTTGAGCGGCTGTGCCTCGATGGCGCCGCCCTACGAACGGCCCGCTGCCCCGGTGGCGGCGAGTTTCCCCGACGCCGCGCCGGCCGCAGAAGCAGCCACGCCGCCGGCCGCCGACATCGACTGGCCCCAGTTCTTCACCGACCCGCGGCTGAAGCGGCTGATCGAGCTGTCGCTGCAGAACAACCGCGACCTGCGCACGGCGGTGCTGAACATCGAGCGCGTGCGCGCGCAGTACCAGATCCAGCGCGCCGAGCAGTTCCCCACCGTGCTGCTGGGCGCCACCGGCCTGGAGCAGCCCAACGCCGCCGGCGGCAGCGCCTACACCGCGGGGCTGAACATCACCGGCTACGAGCTCGACCTGTTCGGCCGCGTGCGCAGCCTGAGCGACGCGGCGCTGCAGCAGTACTTCGCCAGCGAAGAGGCACGCAAGGCGGCGCAGATCAGCCTGATCGCCGCGGTGGCCAACACCTATCTGACACTGCTGGCCGACGATGCACAGCTGGAGGTGGCACGCAAGACCCTGGAATCGCGCGAGCAGGGCTTCAAGCTGCTGAAGCTGAAGTTCGACAACGGCGCGCTGTCCGACTACGACCTGGCCCAGGCGGTGACGCTGGTCGAAGGTGCACGCGCCGCGGTGGCGCTGCTGCAGCGCCAGCGCATGCAGGGCGAGAACGCGCTGGTGCTGCTGGTCGGGCAGCCGTTGCCGCCGGACCTGCCGCCGCCGCGACCGCTGGACGCGCAGGGCCTGATGGCCGAGCTGCCGGCCGGGCTGCCGTCGGAACTGCTGGAACGCCGCCCCGACGTGCGCCAGGCCGAGCGGCAATTGCAGGCGGCCAATGCCAACATCGGCGCGGCCAAAGCAGCCTTCTTCCCGCGCATCACGCTCACCGGCAGCATCGGCCTGGCCAGCGGCGACCTGAGCAATCTGTTCGACCAGAGCGGCTGGCAGTTCGCGCCGCGCATCACGCTGCCGATCTTCGATGCCGGCGCCAACCAGGCCAACCTGCAGGTCAGCGAGGCCAACCGCGACATCGCGCTGGCGCAGTACGAGCGCGCGATCCAGGTGGCCTTCCGCGAAGTCGCCGACGCGCTGGCCGGCCGCGCCACCTACGGCGAGCAACTCCGTGCGCAGCAGGCGCAGACACAGGCCGAGCAGAAGCGCTCGGACCTGGCCGAGCTGCGCTTCCGCAACGGCGTGTCCAGCTTCCTCGACGTGCTCGATGCGCAGCGCGCGCTGTTCCAGACGCAGCAGGCGACGATCGTCGTGCAGGCCGCGCAACAGCAGAACCTGGTGACGCTGTACAAGGTGCTGGGCGGGGGCTGGAAGGACGCCGCCAACTGACTACACTGCGCCGATGCCTGCCCTGCCCGCGCGCCTGCAAACCCGTGACGGTCTGAGCCTGCATCTGCAGCATTGGCCCGCGGCCGGCGCCGCGCGGGGCAGCGTGCTGCTGGTGCACGGTCTGGGCGAGCACACCGGCCGCTACGCGCACGTGGCGGCGCAGCTCAACGCCTGGGGCTGGCAGGTTTTCGGCTACGACCAGCGTGGCCACGGCCGCAGCCAAGGGCCCCGCGGCGGCTTGGGCGCCGACGACGACCTGCTGCACGACCTGGCCGCGGTCATCGATGCCGTGCGCGCCGTGCAACCCGGGCCTCTGGTGCTGCTGGGCCACAGCATGGGCGGCCTGGTGGCGGCGCGCTTCGTCGCCGGCGGCGCCGGATGGGCACGGCCGGTGCAGGCGCTGGTGCTGTCCTCGCCAGCGCTGGACCCGGGCATGAGCATCCCGCAGAAGCTGCTGCTGGCCAGCCTGGGTCGCCTGGCGCCGAACCTGGCGGTGGGCAACGGGCTGAAGCCGGAATGGATCTCGCACGATGCGCAGGTGGTGCGCAACTATGTCGCCGACCCGCTGGTGCACGACCGCGTGACGCCGCGGCTGGCGCGCTTCATCGTCGATGGCGGCACGGCCGTGGCCGAACGCGCGGATGCCTGGAGCGTGCCCACGCTGCTGCTCTATGCCGGCAGCGACCGCTGCGTGGCCCCGGCCGGCAGCGCCGGTTTTGCCGCCGCCGCGCCACAGGCGGTGGTGGCGGCACACGAGTTCCGGCCGCTGTACCACGAGATCTTCAACGAGCCCGAGCAGGCCGATGTGTTCGGCGTGCTGCACGACTGGCTGGATACACTGGAATTTCCTGCACAGGAGAGCACCCGATGAACGCCCGCGACCCGAACCTGCCGCTGCAAGCCGACGAAGCCACCGCGTTGGCCGCCTATGCCGAGCGCAGCTGGGACGAGCAGATCGTTCCGGCCATGACCGACTACATCGCCATCCCGGCCAAGAGCCCGATGTTCGATGCCGACTGGCACTCGCACGGCTACCTGGAGCGGGTGGTGCGCGACACCGCCACCTGGATCGAGGGGCGCAAGCTGCCGGGGCTGAAGCTGGAGGTGCTGCGCCAGGAAGGGCGCACGCCGCTGATCTTCTTCGACCTGCCGGCCACACGCGCCCAGGGTGACGCCACGGTGGTCTTCTACGGCCACCTGGACAAGCAGCCCGAGTTCAACGGCTGGCGCCACGACCTGGGACCCTGGACCCCGAAGTACGAGAACGGCAAGCTCTATGGCCGCGGCGGCGCCGACGACGGCTACGCGGCCTATGCCGCGATCACCGCGATCGAGGCGCTGGATGCGCAGGGCATCGCCCGGCCGCGTTGCGTGGGCCTGATCGAGACCTGCGAGGAAAGCGGCTCGGCCGACCTGCCAGCCTACCTGGACGCGCTGCACGAACGCCTGGGCCAGGTGGCGCTGGTGGTGTGCCTGGACAGCGGCGCCGGCAGCTACGACCAGCTGTGGCTGACCACCAGCCTGCGCGGCATGGTCAGCGGGGTGCTCCGGGTTGAGGTGCTGGGCGAGGGCATCCACTCGGGCGATGCCAGTGGCGTGGTGCCGTCGAGCTTTCGCATCCTGCGCCAGCTGCTCGACCGGCTTGAGGATTCGCGCACCGGCCAGCTGCTGCCCGAGAGCTTCCACTGTGATGTGCCGGCGCAGCGCATCGAACAGGCCCAGGCCACGGCGGCGATCCTGAAGGACGAGGTCTACAAGCGCTTTCCCTGGGCCTGCGGCGCCGACGGCGGCGTAGTGCTGCCGACCACCACCGACCCGGTGCAGGTGCTGCTGAACCGCACCTGGCGGCCCACGCTCAGCGTCACCGGTGTCGACGGCTTGCCGGCGCTGGCCGATGCCGGCAACGTGCTGCGCCCCTACACCGCCTTCAAACTCAGCCTGCGCCTGCCGCCGCTGGTGGACGGTCACGCGGCCTCGGTGCGGCTGAAGGCGCTGCTCGAGGACAACGCGCCGTACAACGCCAAAGTGACCTTTCACCCCGACGGCCGTGCCGGCGCGTTGGGCGCCACCGGATGGAATGCGCCAGAGCTCTCGCGGTGGCTGGAGCAGGTGCTTAATGCCGCGTCGAACACGCATTTCGGCGCGCCGGTGGGCTACATCGGCCAGGGCGGCACGATCCCGCTGATGAGCATGCTGCAGAAGGGCTTCCCGAAGGCGCAGATGATGGTCTGCGGCGTGCTTGGACCGAAGAGCAACGCGCACGGACCGAACGAGTTCCTGCACGTGCCCTACGGCAAGAAGCTCACCGCGGCGGTGGCGCAGGTCGTCGCCGCCTGTCCCTGATCAGCGCATCGAGAAGGCCTCGGTCCGCTCGAGTCCGCTCATCGGCTCGAGCAGGCTCAGCAGCGGGCGCAGCGGCGCGTAGCGCGTCGCCACCCGGGTGGCATAGGCGAAGAAGCGCGGCAAATCCTCGGCATAGGCCGGCTTGCCGTCGCGGTGCTTGAGCCGGCAGAAGATGCCCAGCACTTTGAGATGCCGTTGCAGCCCCATCCATTCCAGCGCGCGCCAGAACTCGCCGAAATCGCCGGCCAGTTCCTCGCCCAGCGGCACGCCGGCGCGCTTGGCCTGGCTCCAGTAGCGCACCGCCCAATCGATCTCGCGCTCCTCGTCCCAGGAAATGAAGGCATCGCGCAGCAGCGAGGCCACGTCGTAAGTGATGGGACCGCGCACCGCGTCCTGGAAGTCGAGGATGCCGGGGTTGGGCTGGGCCACCATCAGGTTGCGCGGCATCCAGTCGCGGTGCACCGCGACCAGGGGTTGCGCCAGCGCGCTGTCGATGAGCAGCCGGCAGATCTTCTGCCAGCGTGTGTGTTCATCCTCGCCCCATTGCAGGCCGAACTCGCGCTGCACGCACCACTCGGGGAACAGCGCCAGTTCGCGCGCCAGCAGCGCTTCGTCATAGGGCGGCAGCGGCGCGGCCGGCACCTTGAGCTGCCACTGCACCAGCGCGGTGATGGCGTCGCGCATCAGCGCATCGGCGCGGGCCGCATCGCCGGACTGCAACGCGCCCAGATACAGCTTGCGGCCCAGGTCGCCGAGCAGCAGGAATCCCTGCTCGGCGTCGCATTCCAGCACCTGCGGTCCGTTCAGGCCGGCATCGCGGATGAACTGCGCCACCTGCACGAAGGGACGCACGTCCTCGTGTGGCGGTGGTGCGTCCATGATGATCAGGCTGCCGTGGCGCGACTCGATGCGCAGATAACGCCGGAAGCTGGCATCGGCCGAGGCCGGCGCCAAGCTGTCGGGCCTCAGGCCGTGCCGGAGGGTGATCGACTGGAGCCAGCGTTCGAAAGCCGAGCGACGCTGCGCGTCGGGCCAGGCAACCGGCACGCGGGACGACTCTGGGGGGGTGGTCATGGGCTCAGGCGCGGCGGTCGCGCGCTCGTTGGATAATGAATTCTACAAATCGGCCGTTCGACGCAGCGCCGGCGCGCGCCGCGTCGAGGCTGGATGAGCGACGCAGAAAGTGCCCACCCTCGCGTCCACACTCCCCTTCAAGCGCCCGCGCCTCGCGCTGTGCATGCTGGCTGCCCTTGCGTGGTTCGGCCGGCCGGCGCAGGCCCAGGACAACACCGGCCCAGCGCTGCAGCCGGTGCCGCGCCTGAAGCCGACGCCGTCGGGCTCGATGCCCGGCCAGCAGGGGCCGCTGTACTTGCGTGCCGACCAACTCAGCGGCCAGCCGAATGCCGAACTGCGCGCCGAGGGCCGTGTGGAAATGCGCTACGGCGGCGTGGTGCTGCGCGCCGACCAGCTGCGCTACGACCAGGCCGAAGACCTGGCCGTGGCTCAGGGCAAGGTGCGCATCACCTTCGAAGGCTCGTCCTTCAGCGGCCCCGAAGTACAGCTGAAGGTGCAGCGCATGGAGGGCTTCGTCACCGCGCCGGAGTACATGCTGGCGACGACCGGCGCGGGCGGCCGCGCCGAGCGCATCGACATCCTCGGCCCTGCCACCTCGCGCGTCATCAACGGCGACTACACCAGCTGCCGGCGCGAAGGTGCCGAGAAGCCGGACTGGGTGCTCAGCGCGCGCCAGCTCGACCTGGACACCGATGCCGGCGTCGGCATTGCCGAAGGGGCGGTGCTGCGCTTCCTGGACGTGCCGATCCTGTCCTTGCCGCGGCTGAGCTTCCCGCTCAGCGACCAGCGCAAGTCGGGCTGGCTGCCGCCGGACCTGGACTTCACCACCGGCAGCGGCGCCGAGCTCAGCGTGCCGTACTACTGGAACATCGCGCCGAACCGCGATGCCACCCTCACGCCGGCCATCTCCACGCGTCGCGGCCTCGCGGTGAACGGCGAGTTCCGCTACCTGGAGCCGGCCTACTCCGGACGGCTGAACCTCGACCTGCTGCCCTATGACCAGGTCTACGAGAACACACGCTACTGGCTGACCTTCGACCATGCAGGCCGCGTCGGCGAGGACCTGCGCTATGGCGCGCACGTCGAGCGCGCGTCGGACGACGATTGGTGGAACGATTTCCCGCGCCGCCACGTGGCGCTGACGCCGCGGCTTCTGCCGCTGGTGGTGCTGGCCGAGAAGGACTTCGGCTCGCCCCAACTCGGCGCCGAGCTGTATGCGCGAACCCAGCGCTGGCAGGTGCTGCAGGCCCCGAACATCATGGAGGCACCCTTCGACCGCGCCGCGCAGTTCGGCCTGCGCAGCACCGGCAACCTGCAGGCCGGTCTGCAGTACGCCCTCGAGACCGAGGCCAACCACTTCGTGCTGCCGAGCAACCCCGGCTACAGCGCCGCCGACACGCCGTCCAACGGCTCGCGCCTGCACGCGCAGGGCTGGATCAACCGGCCGTTTCGCCAGCCCGGCTGGTGGGTGACGCCGAGTGTCCTGCTCAATGCCGCCAGCTACTACACCGACGAGGCCATGCCCGACGGACGCACCAGCGCGTCGCGCGTGATCCCGACCTTCAGCCTGGGCGGCGGCGCGGAATTCGAGCGTTCCACCGAATGGCTCGGCCGCTCGCTGCGCCAGACGTTGGAACCGCGGCTGCTGTACGTGAACACGCCGTATGTCGACCAGTCCACCTACCCGAACTTCGATTCGGCGGTGAAGGACTACAGCTTCGCCTCGATCTTCTCGGAGAACGTGTTCTCCGGCATCGACCGCGTCTCCGACACCAATGCGCTGACCGCCGGAGTGACCACGCGGCTGCTCGACGCCAGCAGCGGCGTGGAACTGCTTCAGCTGGGCATCGTGCAGCGCTACCTGTTCAACGACCAGCTGGTCACCGAGACCGGCGTGCCCGAGAACCGCGGCTATTCGGACGTGCTGCTGCGCGGCTCGACGAGGGTGCTGCAGCCCTTCAACCTGGAAGGCTACCTGCGCTACAGCCCGAGCGTCGACCGGGTGGTGCGCACGATCCTCGGCGCGCAGTACGCCCCTGGGCCTTTCCGCACGCTGAACCTGACCTACCGCTATGCCCGCGACATCAGTTCGCAGTACGAGGCCTCGTGGCAGTGGCCGATCTACCAGCCGGGCGGCACGCCGCAACGCAAGGAGTGGAACGGCAGTGCCAACAGCTGCGGTGGCGCCTGGTACACCGTCGGGCGTGTCGTCTACAGCACCACCGACGACCGGGTCACCGATTCGGTGGTCGGCGTCGAATACGACGCCGGCTGCTGGATCGCGCGCATGGCGGTGAGCCGCTGGTCCACGGGCGTCAGCGAGGCATCGACCCAGGTGCTGCTGCAACTCGAGCTGGTCGGCCTGTCGCGGCTGGGTTCGAATGCGGTCAACGTCCTGAGGGACAATATCCCCGGTTATCAGCTTCTGCGCGACAGGCGCAGTGCATCCCCGGCTTCGGCCTTCTATGACTGACCTCCTCCGCCGCCTTCGAGTGCCCGGTCTGGCGCTGGCCATCGGCCTTTGCGCCGCACCGGCGTTCGCCCAGCTGCAGATCCGCAGCGCGGCGAATCCGCAGCCGCAGGTGCTGATCCGCGGGCCGGGCTTCAGCGGCGACTACATCGTTGCCGTGGTCAACAGTGAGCTGGTCACCGCGGCCGAGGTCGAGCAGCGCATCGAGCGCATCCGTGCGGCGAGCACGCCTCGCGGTGGGCAGCTTCCGCCAGTGACCGACCCGCTGCGCCAGCAGGCACTGGACTCGCTGATCGAGGAGCGTGTGCTGCTGACCTATGCACGCGACAGCGGCATGCGCGTCGACGATGTCGAGATCGACCGCGCGGTGCAGACCATCGCGGCGCAGAACAAGATGACGATGGCCCAGCTGCGCGATCGTGTCGCCGCCGACGGCATGGACTTCGCGCGCTTTCGCAGCAATCTGCGCGACCAGATCCTGCTGGAGCGGGTGCGCGAGCGCGAGGTCGGCCAACGCACGCGCGTCACCGACGCCGAGATCGACAAGTACCTGGCGGACCGCAACGTGGCTGGCGCGCGCGACATCGAGCTGAACATCGCGCAGATCCTGATCCCGGTGCCCGAAGGCACCGGCGCCGAAGACCTGGCCCAGCGCCAGGCGCGGGCCGAAGCGGCCTTGGCACGGCTGCGTGCCGGAGAGGACTTTGCCGTCGTGGCGCGGGAGGTCTCCGAAGACGGCAACCGCGCGCGCGGCGGCGAGATCGGGCTGCGCCCAGCCTCGCGCCTGCCCGACTTGTTCGTCGAACAGGTGCGCGGCCTGCGCCCCGGAGAGGTATCACCGACGGTGCTGCGCTCCGGCGCCGGGCTGCACGTGCTGAAGCTGCTCGAGCGGCGCGACAGCAGCGGCGTGCGCATCACGCAGACCCGGGCCCGGCACATCCTGCTGCGCCCGTCGCCACAGCTCAGCGCCGACCTGGCTCGCCAACGACTGCTGGACATGCGCACGCAGATCGAGCGCGGTAGCAACACTTTCGAGGGCCTGGCGCGGCAGTTCTCCGAGGACGCTTCGGCGGCCCAGGGTGGCGACCTCGGCTGGGTCAACCCGGGAGCCTTCGTGCCGGAGTTCGAGGAGGCCATGAACCGTCTCACGGTCGGCGGCATCTCGCAGCCGGTGAGCTCGCGCTTCGGCATCCACCTGATCGAGGTGGTCGACCGGCGCGAGACCACGCTGGATGCCAAGCAGCTGCGCGAGCAGGCACGCAGCGCCTTGCGCGAGCAGAAGTTCGAAGAGGCCTACCTGGAATGGGCCAAGGAGCTGCGCTCGCGGGCCTACGTCGAGATGCGTGACCCTCCTTAGGACGCCGATGAAGCATGTGGCGCGCAAGCGCTTCGGCCAGCACTTCCTCAGCGACGCCTTTGTGCTCGGGGCCATCGTCGACCTGATCGACCCGCAGCCCGGCCAGACGCTGGTGGAAATCGGCCCCGGCCTCGGCGCCCTGACCTGGCCCTTGCTGGAACGCTGCCAGACGCTGACCGTCATCGAGCTCGACCGCGACCTGGCCGCGCGTCTGCGCCAGCGCGACGGCGGCTTGAACGTGATCGAGGCCGATGTGCTGACGGTGGACTTCAGCGCGCTGGCGCAACGGATGGGCCAGCCCTTGCGGCTGGTGGGCAACCTGCCCTACAACATTTCCACGCCGATCCTGTTCCACCTGCTGGATGCCGCCGCGGTGGTGGCCGACCAGCACTTCATGCTGCAGAAGGAGGTGGCGCAGCGCATGTCGGCGGCCCCGGGCGGCAAAGACTATGGCCGGCTGTCGGTGATGCTGCAATGGCGCTACCGCATCGATATCGTGCTCGAGGTGCCGCCACAGGCCTTCGAGCCGCCGCCGAAGGTGGATTCGGCCATCGTGCGCATGCGCCCGCTGCCGCAGGCTGCAGCGCAGCCGAAGTTGCTGGCCGAGCTGGTGACGGTGGCCTTCTCGCAGCGTCGCAAGCTGCTGCGCCACACCCTCGGGCGCTGGCTGGCCGAGCGCAGCTTCGGCGGCAGCTTCGACCTGCAGCGCCGCGCCGAGGAAGTGCCGGTGGCTCAGTACGTCGCTTTGGCCGAACAGGTGGCCACGGCCGCCTGACACGCTTGCGTTGCGGTGCAGGCTCCTGTCGCGCAGCGACGTGAAGGCGCAATGCGCCGGGCCGAAGCCAAAAGACAAACGGCCCGAAAGGGGCCGTTTGCTTGGGGCATCACGCCGGCGTCAAGCCGCAGTCAGCCACATGGCGGTGTCGAAGGCACTGCTCATCAACGGCATGTTCATTCCGAAGTTCGGGTTGGTCCCGTTCTTCGGTACTGCCACCTTGGGCGCCGGCTTGTCGGCCACCACTTGGGTCATCTCCGCCCGCTCCCCTGACCCGATTTCCAGGGAGCGGGCTACTGAAAAGAATAGAAACATCGGAAGGGTATTCGTCGTTCCCCCCAGAAGTCGGCCGCATCGCGGAACACGTCGAGCAGCTGCTCGCGCGCCTCGCGGTCGAAGCGGGGGTTGTCGGGCAGTTGCTCGAGCACGACGACGAAGCCCGGCTGCGCACCGGCCTTGTGCACCAGGTCGGTCATGCAGTCATAGAGCGCGTCGAGATTCTTGCCGAAGTGCGCCGGAAACAGGAAGGACTCGGCGATGCGGTCCAGCACGTCCTGCTTGGTCTGCGCCGACGACAGGTTCGCATACAGGAAATGCTGGCCCACCCCTTCGGCGGCCTGCATCAGATCCTCCACCCTGTAGGCTCGAATCGCCTGCACGATATTGGGACGGACTGTTTGCAACAGCATGGTCACCTACCTCCTTCAAACACAAAAACGTCGTACCGGCGCTCACTGCACGATGCGCGCGAAGCTCGCATAGTGATCGCTGGTGTAATAACAGGCATCGGGCTTCGTGGGTTGACTGCCCCCGCAGACGATGCGCCGCGCACCCCGATCACGCGCACCGGGCGTTTTCACGGTGTATTCACGGTAATAACCGCGCGCATTTCCCGGCAAAAGTCTTTCGCGATTACCGAACACGCTGCCATCCTTGGCGTACGCAAACGGACCACCCTGGCGAATCAGCTGTTCGGTCTGCCGCGCTTCGACCGGCAACTCGGACAAGGCCACCGTCGGGGTTGCTGGCTGTGGCGCCGGGCTGCGGCTCAAGGCCACACCTCCGAAAGCCACCACCCCTGTCACCGCGATTGCAAGCGCCAACTTCTCGATTGACTGCCTTGGCGACGGCAAACGCGACAGGACCACGGGATAACCCTGAACAAAGAAGCAGGAATGGTACCGGAATGCGGCAAAAAGCTCAAGCGCCAGCCTCAAATTGGGGCATTGGTCCACGCCAAGCTAGCGTGCGCACACATTCAACTTGAACCTTGTCAAGGCTGCCCGGGCACGAGACGACCGAAAACCGGCCCAGCCGAGACCGTCAGCGCGCCGCGTTGGCGTCGGCCACGGTGAGCGCCGTCATGTTGACGATGCGCCGCACCGTGGCGGACGGGGTCAGGATATGCACCGGACGGGCGGCACCCAACAACACCGGGCCGATGGCGATGCCGCCGCCGGCGGCTGTCTTCAGCAGGTTGTAGGCAATGTTGGCCGCGTCGATGTTGGGCAGCACCAGCAGATTGGCGTCGCCGGCCAGGGTGCTACGCGGCATGATCTTGCGCCGCGCCTCGGCATCCAGGGCCACGTCGCCGTGCATCTCGCCATCCACCTCCAGCCAGGGCGCCTGTTCGCGCAGCAACTCCAGTGTGCGGCGCATCTTGACGGCGCTGGCATGGTCGCTGCTGCCGAAATTGCTGTGCGACAGCAGCGCGGCTTTCGGCGCGATGCCGAAGCGCAGCATCTCTTCCGCCGCCATGACCGTGATCTCGCACAGTTCCGCGGCACTGGGGTCGGCATTGACGTGGGTGTCGACCAGGAAGACCTGGCGTCCGGGCAGCATCAGCCCGTTCATGCAGGCATAGACGCGCACGTCCTGCGGCGTGCTGGGGCTGCCGCCGACCCGCGTACCGATGACTTGGTCGATGTAGTGCAGGTGGTTGGCGGTGGTGCCCCAGGTGCCGCACAGCATGCCGTCGACGAAGCCCTTTTCCAGCAGCATCGCGCCGATCAGCGTCAGGCGCCGGCGCATCTCGATCTTGGCCACCTGCACCGTCACGCCCTTGCGCTCGGTCATGCGGTGGTAGCTCATGAAGAAGTCGCGGTAGCGCTCGTCCTGTTCGACGTTGACGACGTCGTAGTCGGTACCCTGCTTCAACCGCAGGCCGAACTTCTCCACGCGCGCGGCCATGATCGCCGGCCGGCCGATGAGCGTCGGCCGCGCCAGGCCTTCGTCCACCACCACCTGCACGGCGCGCAGCACGCGCTCTTCCTCGCCTTCGGCATAGGCCACGCGCTTGGCCTTCGCGCCCTTGGCCAGCGCGAAGATCGGCCGCATGATCTGCCCGGAGGCGTAGACGAAGCTTTGCAGCTTCTCGACATAGGCGTCCCAGTCGGCGATCGGCCGGCCTGCCACGCCCGAATCCTGGGCCGCGCGCGCCACCGCGGGTGCGATCTTGATCATGAGCCGGGGGTCGAAGGGCTTCGGGATCAGATACTCGGCACCGAAGGCCAGCGTCTCGCCGGCGTAGGCCGCGGCCACCACCTCGCTCTGCTCGGCCTGCGCCAGGTCGGCGATGGCATGCACCGCGGCGATCTCCATCGCGTCGGTGATCGTCGTCGCTCCGCAGTCCAGCGCTCCGCGGAAGATGTACGGGAAGCAAAGCACGTTGTTGACCTGGTTCGGGTAGTCGCTGCGCCCGGTGGCGATGATCGCGTCGTCGCGAACGGCGCGCACCTGGTCGGGCAGGATCTCCGGCGTCGGGTTGGCCAGCGCGAAGATCACCGGGTGCGCGGCCATCGCGGCCACCATGTCGGCCTTGAGCACGCCGCCGGCCGACAGCCCCAGGAACACGTCGGCGCCCGGCATCACCTCGGCCAGGGTGCGCAGGCCGGTGGGTTGTGCGAACTGCGCCTTGTCGGCGTCCATCAGTTCCGTGCGGCCCTGCCAGACCACGCCGGCCAGGTCGGTGACCCAGATGTTCTCGCGCTTCAGCCCCAGCTTCAGCAGCAGCCCCAGGCAGGCCAGTGCCGCAGCACCGGCGCCGCTGGCCACCAACTTGACCTTGCCAATGTCCTTGCCCACCACCTTCAGCGCATTCAGCAGCGCCGCGCCGACGACGATGGCGGTGCCATGCTGGTCATCGTGGAAGACGGGGATCTTCAGCCGCTCGCGCAGCTTTCGCTCGACGACGAAGCAGTCCGGCGCCTTGATGTCCTCCAGGTTGATGCCACCGAAGGTGGGCTCCAGCGCGGCGATCACCTCGACCAGCTTGTCGACGTCCTTCTCGTTGACCTCGATGTCGAAGACATCGATGTCCGCAAACTTCTTGAACAGCACCGCCTTGCCTTCCATCACCGGCTTGGCGGCCAGCGGCCCGATGTCACCCAGGCCGAGCACGGCCGTGCCGTTGGTGATCACTGCCACCAGGTTGCCGCGCGCGGTGTAGCGAAAGGCATTCGCCGGGTCGGTGACGATCTCCTCGCAGGCCGCGGCCACGCCGGGCGAGTAGGCCAGTGCCAGGTCGTGCTGGTTGACCATCTGCTTGGTCGCGGCAATGGCCAGCTTGCCTGGTACCGGAAACTCGTGGTACTCGAGCGCGGCCTGTCGCAGTTCGGCGGCCTTGTTCTCGTTCTTGGGCACGGTGCTGTCCTTCGAAATGCGTTGCAGGGCGCGGGGCGCCAATTCTAGGAGTGCGGCACACGGCCGGCCGCAGCGCGCAGTGTGCGCCGCTTCGACGCCGGGGCCATGCGCGAAACTGCGTACCTGCGCAGCGGCCCTGGCGCGTGATACTGCGCCGGCCATGGCGCAGCGCCCCTTGAGCACCACGTCCCCCACCTCCTCGCCGCAGTCCGTGCAGCGCCGCCGGCGCCTTGGGCGCCAGGCGCTGTGGAGCGCGCTGTTCCTGCTGCTGCTGGTGGCGCTGACTCTGCTGGTGGTGCTGACCGCACGCCACGAGGCCTCGCGCCTGCAGGAACAGGTCGACGCCCTGGCGGCCGACGCGGCGGCGAAGGTGCGAGGTGAACTGCTGCGAGCGCAGCAGACACTGCAGGCGCTGGCGGCGCACGCTCCGTTGCCGGAGCGCTGGCGCGCCGACGCCACCGAATTGCTGCGCCAAAACGGCGAGCTGCTGCGTATCGAACGCCGCGGCCCCGGCTGGCAGCTCGGCGCGGCGGTGGACTCACCGATCGCGCCGCCCTTGTTCGCGGTGATCGGCCGCAGCGAGAGCGACATCGAAGCCGCCGCCGCATGCGCCGCGGCGCGGCGCGCGGCCGCGCCAATGTTCTCGCGCAGCTACTTCGTGCCGCTGGCCGGTGGCGGCGGGCTGGAGGTGCTGGACCTGTGCCTGCCGGTGCTGGACAGCGGCCGCGACGACGGCTACCAGATCGCCACGCTGTCGCTGCCGGCGTTGCTGGCGGCGGCGCTGACCCCCGAACAGGCACGCCGGCATGAGGTCTCGTTCATCGAGGGCGACGGCGCACGACTGGCCCGCGCCGGCGTGCCGCGAGGCAGGGGCGTGTACCGGGCCGACAGCCTGATCGACCTGCCGGGTTCGACGCTGCGACTGCGCCTGGACAGCGCGGCCGGGCCGCCCAGCCCGATCCCCAACCTGGCCACGGCGGCGGTGCTGGGGCTGTCGGTGGTGCTGTTCACGCTGGCGCTGCTGCTGGCCCGCGACGTCGGGCGGCGCGCGCGCGCGGAAGGCCTGCTGGCCGAGGCGCTGGCCTTTCGCAAGGCCATGGAGGACTCGCTGATCACCGGACTGCGCGCGCGCGACCTGCAGGGCCACATCACCTACGTCAATCCGGCCTTCTGCGCGATGGTGGGCTTCACGCCCGAGGAACTGCGCGAAGCGACGGTGCCGCCATACTGGCCCTCGGAGCTGGCCGACACCTACCAACAGCGCCAAGCCTCGCGCCTGGCGCCGGGCGCTGCCGCGCAGACCGCCTCGCGCGAGGGCTTCGAGACGCTGTTCATGCGCAAGAACGGCGAGCGCTTCGCGGTGATGATCTACGAAGCGCCGCTGGTCGACGGCCAGGGCCGGCACACCGGCTGGATGAGCGCGGTGCTGGACGTCAGCGCACAACGCCGCATCGAGGATCTGTCGCGCCATCAGCAGGAGCGGCTGCAGGCCACTGCGCGGCTGGCCACCATCGGCGAGATGGCCTCGCTGCTGAGCCACGAGCTGAACCAGCCGCTGGCGGCCATCGCCAGCTATGCCAGCGGCTCGCTCAACCTGATGGAGCAGCCCGATGCCGACACGCCGGCGATGCTGCGCCAGGCGATGCAGCGCGTGGCCGAGCAGGCCGAGCGCGCCGGCCGTGTGATCAAGAGCGTGCACGACTTCGTGCGCCGCCGCGAGCAGTTGCGCGAGAGCCTCGGTGTCGACCTGCTGCTCGACGCGGTGCTGCCGCTGGTGCGCCTGCAGGCGCGCAAGAGCGGCACGCAGGTGGTGACCGACCTGCCGCAACCCGCGCCACGCGTGCTCTGCGACCGCACCATGGTCGAGCAGGTGCTGCTGAACCTGGCGCGCAATGCCATCCAGGCCATGGAGCACGGCAGCGACCCGGCCGCGCGCGTGCTGCGCATCCGCGTGCGCCAGACCCACGAACGCTGGGTCACCTTCTATGCCGCCGACGCCGGGCCAGGCATCGACCGCGAACTCGGCGCGCGGCTGTTCACGCCCTTCTTCACCACGCGCAGCGAAGGCATGGGACTGGGCCTGAGCCTGTGCCGCACCGTCGTCGAGCAGCATGGCGGCGCGATGGACTTCGATTCCCCGGTGCCGGGCACGCGCACGGGTACAGAATTCCGGTTCACGCTGCCGGCGGCACCGGCGCTGAAGCCGGCCGCCAGCGAGACGGATGCGCCACAGACCCTGAGCACATGAGCCTGAATCTCGACCCGACGCTGGGCCTGCCCGTGGTCTACCTGGTGGACGATGAGGACGTGGTGCGCGACGCGCTGGCCTGGTTGCTGCGCTCGCGCCGGCTGCTGTCCGAAGGCTTCGGCAGCGCCGATGTGTTCTGGCAGCAGCTGCAGGCGCAGCGCGGTGGCGATGGCGCTTGGCCGGGCTCGCCGGTGTGCCTGGTGCTGGACGTGCGCATGCCCGGCACCAGCGGGCTGGAACTATTCGAGCGGCTGGTCGATGCCGCGCTGCTGCCGGTGCTGCCGGTGATCTTTCTCACCGGACACGGTGACGTGCCCACCGCGGTGGCCGCCGTCAAGCGCGGCGCCTTCGACTTCGTCGAGAAACCCTTCTCCAACAACGCACTGGTCGACCGCATCGAGCAGGCGCTGGCGCTCAGCGCAGCCGAAGTCGCGCGCCGCCGCGAGCAGCGCAACCGCACCCGGCGCGTGGCCGAGCTCACCGAACGCGAAGCCGAGGTCATGCGCCTGGTGATCGAAGGCCACCCGAACAAGCGCATCGCCGACACGCTGGGCATCAGCGTGCGCACGGTGGAAGTGCACCGCGCGCGCGTCTTCGAGAAGATGGACGTCAAGTCCGCCGTGGAGCTGGCCAACCGCTTGCGCGAGTCCGGCGCTTGAACCAGCGCCGGCGCAGCCACAATGTGCGCATGGCCTTGGGCGAATTCGAGCTGATCGAGCGGTTCTTCACGCGGCCGGTGCGACGTGCCGTGCTCGGCGTCGGTGACGACTGCGCGGTGCTCGCGCCCGCGCCGGGCATGCAGCTGTGCGTGTCCAGCGACATGCTGGTCGAAGGCCGCCATTTCCTCAGCACCGTGGCACCGCAGCGCCTGGGTCACAAGGCGCTGGCCGTCAACCTCAGCGATCTGGCGGCCTGCGGCGCCGAGCCGCTGGCCTTCACGCTGGCGCTGGCGCTGCCGCGTGCCGACGAGGTCTTCCTGCAGGGCTTTGCCGATGGCCTGTGGGCGCTGGCCGAGCGCCACGGCATCGAGTTGGTGGGCGGCGACACTACCGCCGGACCGCTGAACATCTGCATCACCGCCATCGGCCAGGTGCCGGCGGGCCAGGCGCTGCTGCGCAGCGGCGCGCGCCCCGGCGACGAGCTGTGGGTCAGCGGCACGCTGGGCGATGCGCGCGCCGCGCTGGAAGGCTTTCGCGGCACGCTCGACCTGCCCGGCACGACGTTCGCCGCGCTGCGCCGCGCGATGGAGCTGCCCGAGCCGCGTGTGGTGCTGGGCCAGCGGCTGCGCGGTGTGGCCAGCAGCGCCATCGACGTCAGCGACGGCCTGCTCGGCGACCTGGGCCATGTGCTGCGCCGCTCGGCCGTCGGCGCACGGCTCGATGTCGATGCACTGCCGCGCAGCGCACAACTGGCCGCGCTGCCAGCGACCGTGCAACAGGAATGCCTGCTGCACGGCGGCGACGACTACGAACTGCTGTTCACGGCCGCGCCGGTACGGCACGATGCGGTGCTGGCCGCGGCACGCGAGGCCGGCGTGGCCGTCAGCTGCATCGGCCGCATCGAGCCGGGCCGCGAGTTGGTGGTGACCGACGGCCGCGGCCAGGCGCTCGAGGTCAAGCGTGGCGGCTTCGACCATTTCAAACCATGAGCCTGCCGGGCCGCCCCAAGGGCGAATTCCGCCGTGCGTAGCACGGAGGTGCTCCTGTGACGCCACAGCGCGCCAGCGCGCGCTTCATGCTGGGCCATCCGGCGCATGCCATCGCACTGGGCTTCGGCAGCGGCCTGTCGCCGCGCGCGCCGGGCACGGTGGGCACGCTATGGGCCTGGGCCGCCTTCGTGCTGCTGGAACGCGGCCTCGGCCCACTGCCCTGGGCTGCGCTGCTGGTGGCGGGCCTGCTGCTCGGCGTCTGGGCCTGCACGCTGTGCGCCCGCCACATGGGCGTGGCCGACCCGGGCGCGATCGTCTGGGACGAGATCGTCGCCTTCTGGGCCGTGCTGTGGTTGATCGCCCCGGCTGCGTGGTGGGTGCAGTTGCTGGCCTTCGGCCTGTTCCGCTTCTTCGATGCGGCCAAACCCGGGCCGGTGGGCTGGGCCGACCGCCTGTTCAAGCCGGCAGCCGGCGCCGCGGTGGGTTGGGCGCAGGGCTTCGGCATCCTCTTCGACGATTTGGTGGCCGCGGCGTGTACGCTTCTGGCCATGGCCTTGCTGAGCCCGCTGTGGACCTGAAGACCGTCGAAGCCGAGGTGCTGGCGCTGGCCGAGGCGCTGCGCCGCCGCGGCTGGCACTTGGCCAGCGCCGAAAGCTGCACCGGTGGCCTGATTGCCGCTGCCTGCACCGCGGTGGCCGGCTCCAGCGACTGGTTCGAGCGCGGCTATGTCACCTACAGCAATGCCGCCAAGGCCGAGATGCTGGGCGTGGACTTGGGCCTGATCGCCTCGCACGGCGCCGTCAGCGAGGCCGTGGTCCAGGCCATGGCGCTGGGCGCTGTGCAACGCGCCAGCGTCGAACTCGGCGTGGCCGTGACCGGCATCGCCGGGCCGGGCGGCGCCACGCCGGGCAAGCCGGTGGGCACGGTGTGGCTGGCGGTGGCGGCGCGTGTCGATGGCGCCGACATCCAGGTGCGTGCCGAGCGGCTGCAACTGGCCGGCGACCGCAACGCGGTGCGCGAGCAAACGGTACGACAGGCGCTATGGCGGCTGCGCGAAGCGGCTTCGTGATCTATGCCAGAGCTTCGCTCTCGGCGTCGGCCATCAGTTCGCGCAGCTGGTCGGCTGGCATCGGCCGGCCATGCAGGTAGCCCTGCTGCAGCGCGCAGCCCAGGCCGAGCAGGTAGTCGCGCTGCTCGGCTGTTTCCACACCCTCGGCCACGACCGTGATCGACAGCGCCTGCGACAGGCTGACGATGGCCGCGGTGAGCGCACGGTCGTCTGCATCGTCGGGCAGATCCTTGACAAAGCTGCGGTCGATCTTCAGCTTGTCCGGGCGCAGCCGCTTGATGTAGGACAGCGACGAATAGCCGGTGCCGAAGTCGTCGATGGCCAGCGCCACACCCAGCTCGCGCAGGCTGGCCACGGTGGCCTGCGCGGCTTCCGTGTCGGACATCAGGGTGCTTTCGGTCAGCTCCAGTTCCAGCTCGCCGGGCTGGATGTCGTAGGTCTGCATGGCGTTGTGCAGCACCTGCGGCAGGCGCTGGTCTCGGAACTGCAGCGCCGAGACGTTGACGGCGATGCGCCCAGGGTGCAGCCCGCAGGCCTTCCACGAGGCCAGCTGCGCACAGGCGGCATCCAGCGTCCACAGCCCGAGCTCGCGGATCAGGCCGGTTTCCTCGGCGGTCTGGATGAAGGTGCCGGGCATCAGCAACCCGCGCTGCGGGTGCAGCCAGCGCACCAACGCCTCGCAGCCGACCAGGCGGCCACTGCGCATGTCGAACACCGGCTGGTAGTGCAGCAGCAGCTCGTGGTTGGCGATGGCCCGCAGCAGCTCGCGCTCCAGCTCCAGGCGCGAACGCAGGGCGACGTCCAGGTCGTGCTCGTAGAAGCAGTAGCGGCCCTTGCCCATGTCCTTGCTCTTGTACATGGCCAGGTCGGCGCAGCGCGCCAGCGTCTCGAAGTCCTCGGCGTTGCCCGGGAACAGCGCGATGCCGACGCTGGCGCTGACCTGCGCGGTGCTGGCCGCCCGCGGCAGCAGCAGCGGCGCCTGGATCGCGCGCAGCAGCCGCTCGA
>Ga0316600_10000286_pt1 | contig 26101 bp, 15 predicted proteins | sample OWC_soil_day5_CT_FD_207652 | JGI IMG/M metagenome (GOLD analysis project Ga0316600, IMG submission 207652) | Wetland soil microbial communities from Old Woman Creek delta, Ohio, United States - OWC_soil_day5_CT | ecosystem: Environmental > Terrestrial > Soil > Wetlands | place: USA: Ohio... | reverse complement strand
GCGCACGCCTCGGGGCATTCTGGAAGAGACGAAGGCATTGGGCTGGGGATTATTGGCCGATCAGCAAGGCCGGTTGGTGATCTGCGGCGCGAAGTGCCAGCCATGGCTGGCCAACGTCAAGTTCTCTGCCATTGCTCCGGAAGAGTTCGAGGCGTTCGCGGAACCCGGACAAGTCAAGATCGCATGGACACTGGAAGCGATCGAACTGGGTCCGGCGCTTACCCGCTTTGCCCAGGAGACGCGAGCAGTGGCGACCGACGAACCGGCGCGGACGGCGTTCCGCCGCTATTGGCGATGGGCGCGCTTCGGCATCATCGCCATTCGCCTGCTTCTGCTGCCGACAGTTCGCCGTGAGGCCGAGCAGCAGTGGGCAGCGCGGAAGGTTCACAAATGAGACACTGCCAGTTTGGCGCGCTCCTGCCACAAGCGGCGTTTCGGGAGCACAAAGCCGAGACTGAGAGGTCATGAAACAGTGAGGACGTCGGGGCCATGAACGCGATCACCGCTACACGCCACTGGCTCGAGCAGGCTGTCATCGGCTTGAACCTGTGCCCGTTTGCCAGGGCGGTGCACGTGAAGCGGCAGATTCGCTGGGTCGAGAGCCCGGCACGCGACGAACAGGAGCTCCGCGAGGACCTGGTGCGGGAACTGCAGTATCTCGCCGCTGCGGACGCCGAATCGGTGGACACCACGCTGCTGATCCACCCACACGTGCTGAATGACTTTCTGGACTACAACAACTTTCTCGACGTCGCTGACGCCGCCATCGAGGCACTGGGTCTGACCGGTGTCCTGCAGGTGGCCAGCTTTCACCCTGACTACCGGTTTGAGGGCACGGCGGCGGACGACGTCGATAACTTCAGCAACCGTTCGCCCCATCCCATGCTGCACCTGCTGCGCGAAGACAGCATCTCGCGCGCTGTAGCCGCCTTTCCCGACGCGGCCACCGTTTACGAGCGCAACATCCAGACGCTCCGCCGCCTCGGTGCGCCTGGCTGGCAAGAACTGATGTCCAACCCGGAAGACTCTCGTTCCGGCTAATTGATTCACATCCGGCGATTGCAGCCGTTGTCTGCGGCGACATGAATCGCCTCACAGCGGAGCCCGACCTGAAACATCGATCGGGAGAAGAAAGCCCCATGAAGAAAGCGGCAAAGAAGAAGGTCGAAGCCGAAGGTGGTGGAACGCCGTCGGTAATGCGCAGTTTGTTCCGCTCATTCGCCAAGCTGGCCGAGCAGGCAGGCGACGGACGACCGCTACTGCGTGGGTTGCGAGTTGCCCAGGATCCCATTGCCGACCGGATCGTCATCGTGCATGGCGGGTCGCGTGTCGAGTTCATCCTCGTCCCGGGCACCGGCGACTCGCCGCACGCGGACGTCGAGTGCCGGCGCATGGATTCGATCGGCGCCACCGAAGCCACCCCAATCGCAAGTTTCCGGTTCAACGAAACGGGCACGGTGTTGCAATCCAGCGTGCCCGAACTGGTGAATGAGAACATCGCCGAGGCCAACGGCGCCTGGAGCATTGTCGGCGCGGTGATCTGGAACGCCATGTAGGGGCCTGCATAGAGTCCTCCTCAGCCCGGGAGTTGGTTATTGGCCTGTAGTTGTATGTGGGGAGCCTGTGATGGAACAGATGCTCAACATCGCTGACAGTCGCTCGGTAACGCTGTTGCTGCATTGCGACCTGCGTGTGGGGCTGGCGGCCGACCTGACGCGTTTTGTGCAGACAAACGGTGGCCGCATCGTGTACCACGACCACTATGTGGACAACGAGATCAATCGTTACTACACGCGTCTGCAGTGGGACTTGACGAACTTCACCGTCGCTGACGGCGCGCTTGGCGATCACTTGACGACGCTGGCCGGCGGCGGCGATGCGCAGTGGTCGCTGGGATTCTCCGACCGGCCGCAGCGCATGGCCGTGTTCGTGTCCAAGGAGCCGTGGTGCCTCTACGACATCCTGGCGCGCAGTTATTCAGGCGAGTGGCCCGTCGAAATTCCGGTGATCGTCGCCAACCATCCGGATCTGAAGTCCGTCGCGGACAGGTTCGGTATTGCATTCCGCGTCATGCCGATGACAGCCGACAACAAGGCCGAAATCGAGGAAGCGCAATTGGCGCTGCTCGCCGAACACCGGATCGACCTCGTCGTATTGGCGAAGTACATGCAGATCGTCTCCGAGCGTTTCGTGCGGGCCTATGAGAACCGGATCATCAACATTCACCACGCATTCCTGCCGGCGTTTCCGGGCGCGCGTCCCTACCACTCGGCGCGCGCTCGGGGCGTCAAGATCGTCGGTGCGACCGCGCATTACGTGACCGAGGTGCTGGACGCAGGCCCGATCATTGAGCAGGACGTGATGCGGGTATCTCACCGAGACACGGTGCAGGAATTGGTACGTTCCGGGCGCGACATCGAGAAGATCGTCCTTTCACGCGCAATCTGGAACCACCTGCAGCACAAGATCATCGTGCACCACGGCCGAACGATCGTGTTTCACTGACGCCGCTGCCCGAAAGCACCAAGCGATTGGTGAGGTGTCCGACAAAAGGCGATACCGCAAGTCGTCAGCTGAAGTCCGCGCCCGAGATGAAAGCGTTCAGAAGGTGGCGTCGGAGACCCAGCGAGCTTGAGGTCCTGGCCGCCTGCATCGCCTTCTGCCCGGCCGAATGGACCCTCGAAGGTAACGCTCAGTCGGCGCCCTTCGGCGAGACAGCAGACGCGCCCGCCGTCTTCCGTTGGCTCCATAGGAACCAACCCAATCCGGCGGACTGAAGCGCCAGCAGCGTGACAAAGACGGCGCGGTGGCTGTCCGCGATCGTCCAGCCCGCCGCCCGCAGACCGTCCAGCATCACGCCGTAGCCCCACTGGATCGAAAATGCGCCCGCGAAAACCGCCAGGTTGAGCGCGGCGTTGACGCGCCCGGCGAGGGACGGGGCGAAACGGCTCGTGATCTCGGCGTAGGCAAGGTTGCCCAGCGGAAAGACCATGCCGAGCACGAACCAGAGCACGTGAGTGTTGCCTACGCCCCACCAAAGCGCGAGCATGACGACCAGCCCTGCGGCGTTGCCGATCGCCAGCACCCGGCCCGGCGCCAGCCCGCGCCGACGCAGCGGGCCGATGAAGACGGCCGTGCCGAGGAACCCGCAGACCATGGCCAGCGTCGTCAGCAGCATATGGAAGGCGGCGACCTCGCGCGTGTGCCCGCCCACCTGCATCAGCCACGGCACGGCCCACAACCCCTGAAGGGCGACGAAGGTGCCCAGGCCAGTGGCCGTCATCGGCGCGTAGCGCCAGAACTCGCGGCTGCGCAGGACGCTGCCCAACTCGCGCCACTGCTGTCCCAGCGTGCCACCGGCTGCCGCGGCGGGCTTTTCAGGCGTCGAGTAGACGCCCAGCGCCGCTAGCACGGCCAGCGTCGCAAGGACCATGAACAGGCCTCCTCTGCCAAGCGTCGGCGCCGCCCAGGCCAGCGGCGTTGTGGCGGTCAGCGCGCCCAGTCCGCCGGCCACCATCACGGCCGCGTTGAGGGACGGCAGTCGCTCGACGGGAAACCAGACCGAAAAGGCCTTGAAGGCGGCCATCAGGCAGGCGCACACACCGAGGCCGATCATTGCGCGGGCTATTGCAAGCTCGCCCAGGTTCGTGCCCAGGGCAAACAAGGCGCTGCCCGTCGCGGCGATCAGCAGCAGTATCGCCTCGACGCGGCGGGGCCCATAACGGTCCAGCAGGACACCGAGGGGTAACTGGAAGGCGCCGAAGGTCAGCAAGTAAGCCGAGGTCAGCAGCCCCAGGTCGGCCGCCGAAACGCCGAGCTCCCGTGTGAGCTCCGGTGCGATGACGGCGTTGACATTCCGCAGCAGGTAAGACAGGAAGTAGCCCGCGGCGAACGGCAGGAAAAGTCTCAGTCCGAGATGCATGGGATGGGGGGCGTCTGCGAGCAACAGCCGCCGGGTCGCTCTGAATCTCCGCCTTGGCTCTTCGCCAGACATCGTCGAAGAGGCAGCGGTTCTGCTCGAACCGATTATCGACCGAAAGGTCTTCCGCCCATTCTTGGGTGCAGAAAGGACGCCGGAGCGCTTTTGCCCGCCAACGCTGGCGCTGCACCGGGTCCGGAACGGCGGCCTCTCTCAGGCGCTTGCTGTCGTTGCGGACTGACGTTTCCAACATCGCGCCGAGAACTATGGGACGCGACGCGGTTTCTTCAATGCCGAGCAGGCGCAGCGCATCGGCCATCCAACCTTCCGCCAGGCGCTGCCTGAGTCGCGATTCTGTATACCCCTGCCTTAATCATGCACTTTGCGCACCAGGCAACCGCCGAACGCCCGCACGAAGTACTCGACCAAAGTTCACGTCAATCTCGACGAAAGCACTAGGAATTCACCCTCGGGATTCGGCGGCAGGCGTGGTTTCACACTTTACGCACTACAGATTTGCTGACCAAAGACTAATCCGCAGGTCTTGATTGGGTGCAAAATACCGCCGGCCTTGCCGGATGCTTCAACAACCTTAAGAAGTCGCGCGGCGGGTGCAAGGAACTGGCTGCATGAACGCACGTTCGACACCGACGACGCTTGTCGATGCCGGCACTGTGGGCAGGGAGGCGCCGACTTCGGCGGCGCCGCGCTCCTGGTCGCTGCGCTCCCGACTGATGTGGCTCGCCGCCCTGACCACGCTCATTGCGTGGCTGGCCGGCGGTGTCGGCGTCCTGATCGTCACCTACAACGAAGAAAATAAGCTGTACGACCAGCGGCTGCGCGACGTTGCCCGGTTGATCCTGTCATTTGCGAATCACGAGATTGAAGAAATCCGCCAGGACGGTCGGACCGACGGCGTTCATCTGGAGACGGCCAGCACGCTTGACCCCCGGTATGCCTATCAGATCTGGTCGAAGGACGGCGAGCTGCTCCTGGTCAGCCACAACGCCTCGCGGCAGCCCTACGCACCGCTTCATAAGGACGGCTTCCTGGACCGCGAAATAAATGGTCGTCCATATTGCATCTACTCTCTGCGTAGCGCCGACGGCACCATGCTGATTCAGGTCGCGGAAGACGAATCGCTGCGCGGTCTCTTCACCCCGAGCCTCGGTCTATGGGAGCTGGGATTCTTTCTGGTCTCGACCGCGCTGTTACTGCTGCTCAACCGTTGGTGGTTCGGACGTGCGGTGCACGCACTCGATCAATCCGCGAAGCAATTGACGGACAGATCGCCACAAGATCTGCGTTCGGTTCGCGTCGACAACCCTCCGCAGGAGCTTGAGCCGCTGCTGAACTCCGTCAATTGCCTGTTCAGCCGCATCGAGCGGACACTCGATTCGGAGCGGAACTTCACTGCGGCGGCCGCGCATGAATTGCGCACCCCACTGCTGGCGGTCCGTATGCAGGCCCAGGCTGCAGCGCGCGCAAAAACGCCGCAGGCGTTACGGGCCTCGTTGGACGAACTGGCCTCGTGCGCTGAACGCGCCTCGCACATGATGGATCAGCTCCTTACGCTTGCGCGGGTCGACACCCTGGCGCCGAAGGCGGTAGCGTTTGTGCCGGTGCGACTCGACCGGGTGATCGAGCAGGTCGTAAAGGACCTTTCGTATTCCCTCAAGGAGCGCAACTTGCGCGTCGATCTGCAGCTGGATGCGACGACCGTGCCCGGCATGGAATTCGGCGTCGCCGCCCTGGTGCGCAACCTGATCGACAACGCCTTGCAACACGCTGCGTCCGGGGGACAGGTGCTTGTAAGGACATTTGCACGCGAAGCTGATGTCGAGATGACGGTCGAAGATGCGGGTCCGGGCATCCCGGAAGCGGAACGTGCCCACGTGTTCGAGCGCTTCTATCGGATGCCCGACTCCAAAACCGACGGCTGCGGCGTTGGACTTTCGATCGTTCATACGGTCGCTGACGCACACCGCGCGAAGGTGGCTCTCGACTCGGTCACTCGCGGGGGGCTGCGCGTCACCGTGATCTTTCCCAGAGCCTGATCTGAAGTAGGCGGCCCGCGAAGCGAGGGGCGCAGCCCCCGGTGTGCCGTCGCGTTTCCGGACCGAATTGCAGGTCGACGCTGGCACCCCGGACGGTCGCCCTGCGGGGTCCGGCCGACATCATTTGCGATTAAGGCACGATCCAGCCCGACACCGCCTTCAGTTGCTTCTTGTCGGCGTCCAGCACCTGGACGATGGAACTACCTTTCGCGGCGAAGCGCTGCCCGGGACCGAGGCTCACGCTCGGATAGATCGATGCCATCGGCGTCTGGCCCACCGTGTGTTCGATGCGTTCGACGAAGAAATCGCGCGAGAAGCTGTCCATCATGTGTCCCAGCACGTCGCTGACGACCGTCATCGCGAACAGGGTGTTGATCTGAACGGTCTCGTCGATGTTCGAAATGCCCTTGATGTGCAGCCAGTGCTTGTCGCGCAGCAGCCGCGCGTCGCGCTTGGGCGGCAAATCCGACGGATAGACAAGACGGACGTTCGAGCTCGCCTTGAGGGTCTCCGCCGGTAGTCGACCGGACAGCACACTGGAGGACAGATACAGCGTCGGCGCGCTTGCGTTCCCTGGCGCCAGCGTGCGTTCCAGGTCCGCCGCACCGAGCCACAGCACCAGCGAGCCGGGATTTGCACCGTAGACCTTGCGCCAGAAGGCTTCGTCCGCCTCCCCCTCGAGCACGACGTCGTCGAGCGCCACATCCGACTGCAGCGCGCTGCGCAATGCGCCGGCCGCGACCGCGCCTGGGTCGCCGCGACGATAGACCTGCAGGATCTTTCCGGCGTCGCGCTGCTCGCGCAGGAACTTCGCCAGCACCTCCGCCTCGAGCACGACGCCTTTGGACAAGTAGAGGTTGTAGCTGTTCGGACCGGCGACAACGGGCAGATCCACCAGCGGAAACACGCTCGGAATCTCCAGGCGCTCGCTGAACTCGTGGATCGGGCGCCAGCTCGACTCACCCAGCCCGCCGATCAGCGCGAATACCGGCTGCTGGCTGTAGTACGACTCGAGCTGCGCGTTCCACGTCTCGCTCGGTCCGCTGAGCTCCCAGACGTGCAGCACCCACTTGCGGAACGAACGCGCCATGCGCATGTTGCCGGCGTCGCGACGCTGCTCCTCCTGACGTGCGCTGCCGCCCTTGTCCTTGACGAAGGCCTGCATGACATCGAGCATCGCCCGGCGCCGCGCGGGCGCGACGCCCGGCTGGATCACGGTGGCGAAGTGGATGCTGTGCTCGTCGACCCCGGGCGAGGGTTGCGCCGAAAGTGAGAAGAGATACGCCGCGAGCGACTTCATTTCCGCGTCGCTCAGCACGTAACGCGGCATCGCAGGGTCGAGCGGTTTGCCCGAGGCGTCGAGTCCGGTACGGATGGCGCGCGCCAGCAACGCCTCGGTATACGCCGGACGCTGGCTGGTGCCCAGACGCGCCTTGACGCGCGGACTGCGCACCGGCACGGTCTGTTCCTGCAGGAGCGCAGGGCCGATGATCGGACGGATCACCAGTTGTCCCTCGCTCGTGCCGTAGCCGCTGCGCCGGTGGCACGCGGCACAGGCCGCGTCCTTGCCGGCGCGCTGCGTCCGGGCCGAGCCGACGCTCGTCAGCGGCTCGCCAGAGGGTCGGATGCCCTCGCGATACAGCCGCTGGCCGACCGCCTGCTGGTTCGCCTCCGCATCAGCGCCCCTCGCCTGCGGAGCCTGCGCGCCGGCGCTGTTTACCGCCACAAGGTGGCACGCAACGATGGCCAGCGCGTGAATCAACAACCGCGGCCCAGCCGGCCCCGACACCTGGGTCGACAATGTCACTGCGTCATCACCTTGTGGTACTCCTGCACCAGATCTTTGGAGCTCGCAAACCCGTCGATACGAACCCACGGCTTGTCCGGTGCCGGGTGCAACAGCGTCAACGGCTCGTGGTTCATCTTGTCGCCGCGATAGCTGTTGAACGCAAGCTGTACCGCCTTGACGTCTTCCACGCGCCCGGTGAGAAAGGTCCAGCGCGAGCTTGCTGCGTACGTCTTGGCGTAGGCATTGAGCTTTGCGGGCGTGTCGTTCTCCGGATCGATGGAAATGGAAACCATGCGCAGCTTGCCCGCCTGCGCGCCAAGTTTGCCGGGCACCTCGGAAAAAACCTGGCTCATCACCGGGCAGATCGCGCCGCAGGTTGTAAAGATGAAATTGAGCATGACCGGATCCGGGGTTGCCAGCAACTCGCGCAGCCGCACGGTTCGCCCCTCCGCGTCGATCAAGCTCACGTCCGGAATCGCATAGGAGCGAACCGAGCTCTTGTAATCGCCCGTTTTAGCCATCGCCATGTGGGCAGCGTGCTCCTTGGCGTCGTGGGCCAGGGCGTTGCCTGAAAGAATCAGTGCGCCGCCGGCGACGCAATGGACAGCGACAAGGCGTGGGAGCGATTTCAAACGGCGGTTCATGTCAGCGGCCTCACAATGAATTGATCAGCGTTCAGGCATCCCGGACGCCAGTCCGGTCTCCCGACGTTCGTGCGCTTGCATCGAGCGAGCAGTATTGCGGCTGTCCGGGTCCGCCAGTCCCCCGAGCACGGTCGCACCTTGCGCAGCGGGCTCGCGTTCGTCTCGCAGCGCGTTGAACGCCGCCAGGGCTTGCACGAGGCCATGCCCGTAGCGGCTGTCCGGCCCCCTATCGCCCAGGTCCTGCGCTCCGCGCACAAGTGCGGCTTCCAGCTCGTCCACCGAAGCGGCGGGAAACGCGCCCGCAAGCAGCGCCAGCACGCCCGCCACATGCGGAGCCGCCAGCGAAGTGCCTGACACGGTCGCGTACGTCGGCACCCCGCCATGCGAGATGTCCGTCGTCCGAACACCCAGCCCCGGCGCCACTAATCTTGGGAATACCGCACCGTCGCAGCCCGACGGGCCACGGCTCGACTGGCGCGCGAGCGTCAGATCGAGTTCCACCGCGCCGACCGACAGCGCACCCGGGCTGTTCGCGGGGCTGCTGCTCGTGCGCTCTGCCGGACCGTCGTTGCCGGCGGCGAAGACCACCGCGATGCCGCTGCTCCTGAGCGCACGGATGTCTTCGCTGAACTCAGCGATGCACGTGCCGGGAGGCCGGCCCGAGAGCGTCCACGACGCGTTGACGACATCGGGTGCATCGACCGTGGCCGGGTCGCCGTCGGGATCCATCAGCCACTGGAAGGCCCGATGAATGTCGCTCATCCGCGCCCGGCCGGCGGAGTCGTACAAGCGCACCCCGATCCAGCGTGCGTCGGGTGCGACGCCGAGCGCGCGACCGCCGAGCACGATGCCCATCGCCTGGGTGCCATGGCCGACCGCGTCGTAGGGCAGGTTCTCTTCGCCGTGCGGGTCGAACCAGCTGTTGGCACCGCCGCGCCACTTGCGCCGCAGGTCCGGATGCGCGAGGTCCACGCCGGTGTCCATGATCGCCACCACCACGCCTCGGCCGGTGTGGCCCAGCGCCCACATCTGCGGTGCCTGAACCGCGGCCATGTTCCAGCCTGGCGTTGCGCGCGATGCCGCACCTTCGACCACATCCTGGGCGGACACACCCGGCGGTGCGGCCAAAGCCGGTGCGGCGCCGCGCTGCGGCGCGCGCGGTGCCGGCATCCGCTGCGACCGCCCGCCCTGGACATACGAATCGAGTCCGATGCTCTTGACGCCCTCGACCTCGGCCAGCCGCTTGACTGCGACCGCGGGCAGCGTGGTTGCCAGGCCGTTGATGATCCACAGGTCCGTGATCCGCCGCGCGCCCTGCGCCACCAGCAGCGGCTCGATCGCCGCGCGCCTCTGTGCGCCGCGCGCCTTCAGTGCCAGCAGCAGCCGGTTGTCGCGCGTGCGCCGGTCCGTCACGACCAACGGAGCGAAGTCCACTGGGTTGCTGAAGCGCACGATCACCGACGTATCGGCATGCGTGCCCCGCATGGCCATGGCGCGCTCCAGGTCCGGGGTGATGACGCCGCCGTGCGCGGCCGAGGCGGCAGCGCCCAGGCACACACTGGCCAGGAAGCGCGCCGTCGAAATCGGAGTGCTGACGCTTTTCATCGCTCGAGTATCTTGCCCGAACCCACGCCAGCCGGGACGTGACTTCATGCTCGACTGACCGGCGGCGCTACTGCACAGTAAGGTCGGTGATCCTGACCTGTCCCAGCAGCAACGCCACCTTGTCGCCGCTTTGAAGTGCCTTGCCGGGGTTGCCGAACATGATGAAGTAGCTGCGGTCGGTGTGGATCACGTTGTTGCGCGAAGTCTGGCGGATCCGCCCGAGCTTGGGCGTGTTCGGCACGGCAAGCCTGGCGCCGCGCGACTCGTCGAGCAAGGCGGGCTGGACCTTGCCGTTGAGGAACGGCGCCGCCTTCTGGGCATCGAGCACGCGATAGCGAAAGTCGAGCATCGAGCCGGCAGCGGTCAGGCGCAGCCCTTCGACCTGGATGCCGTAGGCAGTCTCAACGGACGGCTTCTCTTCCTGAACCGCCTGAGTCGCTCCAACGGCGTCTGGCCCGGTTGCGCAGCCACTCAGCTGCAGCGCGATGCCGACCAGTCCCGCGCAGAGGAGCGCGGTCCGGTGCGGTGTCTTGTCCCAAGACAGCCGACAGGACCGCGGTTCGGTGGTGTTCATCGTGTCGCGGGCCCGATGGATCAGGGAACGTTGCCGCCGGCGAAATTGTCAGCCGTGGCACCGGCGGATGTCAGCTGGATGCCGATGCGGCCGCCGCCCTTCCACGCGGCTACGTTGGGCAGCTGCACGCCACCGGCAAACGCGCCACCTGCGAAAGCGGTCACCAGGCCTTTCTCATCGACGACTGCGCTCAGCGCTCCGACACTGCAGGCACCAAGCGTCGCCTGCTTCACGTAGGCCGAGACGTTGCTGCCACCCATCATCGTATATACGACGACCTGGCCAGCCTCACAGCCGACGCGCACGTAGTTGGCGGGCGCAACCGCAGTGCCGCCCGAGGCCTTGAGCACCAGATAGGCTTTGGCCGGCGGCACGCCGCCGAATTCGAACGCCGCGCCCTGCTTTGTGCCAAAGTCAGCTTTCCAGAGGGCCAGACCGCCCAGGGCCGTTGAATTGGCATTGGCTTTTCCCCCCGTGATCCCGATATCGGGAGCGGACGCGACGCTACCCGTCTGCTGATCCCAGTTCACGCCAAGGCTGGGAGCATTGACGCGTTCAAAGTCATCAACGGCAGGAATGCCGACGAACGTCGGTGGCGGCGGCTCAGTCAGGTTGATCGTCACCGTGGCCAGGGCGCTCAAGGCGTTGCCATCGGTTACCTGATATTTGAAGGTATCGGAGCTAGCCGTACAGCCTGCAGGCAGCGGCAGGGCAGGCATCGCCGCAGGCGGCACGTACGTGAACGATCCGTTGGCGTTCAGCGCATACGTTCCCGTGCATGCGGTCGGTCCGCTGGCGGCCACCGCCTTGAGCGGAAGTGGCAAGTTGTCACCGTCCAAGGCGCCAAGCAAGAGTCCCGCGCCCGCGTCCACATTCAGCGTGACGCCGACGATGGAAGGGTAAGCGTGGTCCGCTGCAGTCGGCACCGCATTCCCGGGCGATCCGGTAGCGGCCCCCTGCGCGCTGTATTGCAGGAACGCCAGCATGCCGCCATCCGACAGTCCGTTGTTCGACAGGCTGAGGCGGCGATCCATGATCGAGTAGACCGCACCGCCGATGTCCGGCGTCAACAGCACATCCACCGTCTTCGCTGCCGGCAGCAGCGCGGTGTACTGGGTGGAACGATACGGATAAGGTTTGCCGTCTTCGGCCACCACGGTCCAGTGATTCCCCTGAATCATCGGCACGTGCGTCGTCAGACCGGCGTTCAGCAGGCGCAGCAGCGTCGTTCCCGGGTTGCCAGCAGGCGCGATGATCAGCGATGCGTGTGGGTAAGGCTGGCCGTTGATCAGGAAGTACTTGGGCGCATAGTTGATCGTGCTGGTCGGATTGCCGCAGTCCGGAGTGGCCGCTGGACACGGCACCCCGTATTTGCCGGTCGCCACGGCCGCATGCAGGTCAGGATCGATCTCGCTGTAGAGCAGCGGCGCCTGATTGTCGTACTCGTATGCAACGCCCGGATAGGCCTGCGCGCGCACCGACCCTGCCGCGTCCACCGCGTTCTTGGTTACTGCGCCGTACAGGCCCATCTGCACCTGCACCTGAGGTTGCGTACCGCTCTGGTAGAGATAGGTGCCGGGCTTGACGTTGAGCCAGGTGTAGAGAGCTGTGCCGTTGCTCGGTGCGGCTTCCGCGTCGAACGAGCGCACGCGCGCGCTTGTACTCCCTCCTCGACTGGATAACGGCACCGCGGAACCGGGCTCGGTCCAAACCGGCGCCATCGGCTTGATCAGCCCGTTGATCACCAGTGACGTCGGCACCGCCAGCCCGTTTGCCAGATGCACAGTCAAGGACGCGTCGGCCTCCGGCACCGTCAGCGCGGGCCCGGGCACGGAGACTGTGCCCGAGCAAGTGGCGGGCCAACCGGCGGGCATTGTCGATCCGGTTCCGCACAGGGCATAGCCCCACATCGCCACCGGAGTCGACGCGCCTGGCGGGTTGACCGTCGTCGTCCCGGCCTTGAGCCAGTACTCGGCGCCGAGCGCCGAGGTGCCGGTCAGCGCCAGGGAGGCGTAGGTCAGCGCCGTAGCACCGAACCTGAGTGTGAACATTCTGGTGCGCATGGTTGCACTCCCCGGTTACGGCAGGTCTTCGAACAGTTCTTCGGTCCAGGGCTCGATGATCAGCATGGTCATCATTCCCCCTGGGAAGATGTCGTCGGTGGTGATCTCCTTTTCATTGTGGGAGTGCCACATATGAAAGTAGCCCCCGGTCGGGTTCAGCCCCGGATGCCCCTGCGGCAGCGCGCCGACCATGCCGAGGTACGGGCTGCCGCTCCAGCTCTCGCCGAACGACAGGTCGAGAAGACCGGGCATGATCACCGGGAGCGGCTTGTTGTGATCGGCGCACCACTCGCCGTGGTTCTTGTCGATGGTGACGCCATCGAGATTCCTGTGATAGCCGTTGGCATCCGCCGTGCAGTTGTGCGGGTTGATCGCGGTCGTGCCGTAGACGTCCCAGCCGATCCCCTTGCCGGTCCACTCGAAGATCAGGTCCATGGTCTGGCCCGGTACCGAGCGCACCGTGAAGTCCGGCGAGGTCAGGTCGGGGCCCGCCCCGGACACGCTTTCCAGCACACGGCCGTCGCGCGCAATCGGATACGCATGGTTGCCGTGGTGATGGAACGGATGCAGGTCGCGCCCGGCATTGACCACGCGCATCAGCAGCCGCTCGCCCGGGTGCATGCGCGGCAGCGCGTTGTACGGCTGCGTCGGCAGCCAGTCGACGTGGTCGTCCAGCATCGTGTCCGGCGCATTGCGGCCGTTGATGAACCACATGCTGGGCTTGATCGACGTCGTGTCGACCGCGACCGGCTGATTGCCGAAGACCTGCGTGTACACAGTCCAATGAATGGCGGGGTCCATCTCGCTTAGCAGGAACAGGTTCTCTCGGTCGTAGCGCGTGGCGTCATGCGCGTAGGCCTTGCGGTTGAGGTGCGACGCCTTCGTGCCCTGGTCGTAACCGGTCGGCCGCACGATCAGTGCGCCGACCAATCCCATCTCGACCTGCAGGTCGGCATTGGTGCCGCTGTGGTAGAGGTAGGTGCCCGCCTTGTCGGCGACGAACGTGTAGGTCGGGCCTGCGACGGCGGCGTCTTCCGACAACGGCACCGCAGGGGCCTCGCGCGTCAGCAGGCCCGGGTTGCCGCCGGTGGCTGTCACGCCCTGCTGGCCAGGAAAAACGATCGACACCGGCACCGGCAGCGTGTTGTTCAGCACCACCTTGACCACATCACCCTGCCGGACGATCAGCGTCGGCCCGGGATACTGCATCGGCAGGTCGGTGCCGAAGGAATAGCCCCAGGCGTAGTGGCTGCCCCCGTCGGAGGTGCTGACGAAGTCGTGCTTGGCAGTCAGCACGAAGGTGCGGGGATCGGCGACCGTTCCAGCGCCCTCTCCTTCCCAGCCGTTGACATAGGCCTGCGCCTGGCCCACCGCGCCGAGCAGCAACGCCGCGAGACCGGCCCGAAGGACGCCGGACAGCGATTCGAGTATCGACATGCTCTTCATTGCGCCTCTCCTGACGACTCCAGGGTGGGTCCGGTTGGGGATCACGGCGCAGCGATGACGATCTCCGTCATCATTCCGCCGTTGTCCTGGTCGTTGTTGCTCAGGTAGTTCAGGTTGGTGGTGTAGAGGAAGTACGTCCCAGGCTCCACCTGGCTGGTGTCGATCAGCACTTCCGCCGACTCACCGCCGCCGAGCGTGACCGAGGCGGTGTCGTAGTGCAGGACCTTGCCGCCCGGCCCGCGCAGCTCACGCGCGCCCTGACCGACCACCTTCATCGGAAGGCCCTGTGCAGTCACCGTGTAGTAGTTGGTGACGCTCAGGTTCGACAGTCGCAGCAGAACGCGCTTGCCCTGGGTGGCGGTGATCAGGGCATGAGTCAGCTGCGAACTCTCGCTGTTGCCGAACTCGACCTTCTCGGGGGGCGCCGGCAGCCCGGCCGGATCGGTATTGACCGTATCCGGATAGCCACGCCCGTTGATCATCGCGTAGGTGTCCTTCATGTTCTTGAAGGGCAGCGGGTTGATGCTCAGGCTCGCGTCGTGGAACACCGGGTCCATCGACGTCAGCTGCAGCGGATACCCCACGTCGTAACCTGTGGAGCCGTCGCCGTCGTTGTAGACATACTTCCCGCTCGGATAAAGCGCGGTGTTGCCATCCTGCGCCGGCATCACGTACAGGTTGCCAAGCATGCCCATCTGCATGTGCTCGGTGGCCTCCTGGTGGCAGTGGTACATGTAGGTGCCGGGGTCGTTCAGTTTGTAGTAGTAGGTAACCGACGAACCCATGTTCACGCCGAACGAGCCTTCGGGCATGCCGTCGAACACTGGCGCGGCCTGCGGATAGCCGTGGAAGTGCACCGTGTGCGGGTCGAACAGGTCCGGCCGCATCGCCATTGAGACGTTGGTCAGCGTCAGGTAGAAGCTCTGGTTCTGCTTCAGTGCGATCGTCGGCGCGGAAAAATTGGCCGCCAGCGAATCGAGCATGATTTCGTTCGACGGCTTGGTGGTCACGTCGGCAAAGCCGAACATGTAAAGGGATTTACCCTGTGGCATGGCAGCGGACTTGTCCGCCATCGAAATGAAGCCGTCGCCCGCAGTGAGATGCATGCAGGCGACAGTGGCGGGCAGTAAGCCCGGCGTGATGCTGCCATCCGCATTGACGTTGGCGTTGTTCGGCCCGCACTGCACGAACACCGCGGCGCCGGCAGGCAGCGGCACCAGGAGCGCCGCGGCCGCCGAGAGGGGAAAAAACAACTTGCGGAAGATCCCAGGGTTGGTCATGTGCTCACTCCTGCTCGTCGGTTCCACGTCGGTCCTCGTCACGGCCTTGGAACCGTAATCGAAGTGCCGTTGCTCGCCTGCGCTCCGCTGTCCGGGTCGTGGTTGTCAACCACCACGTAGTCAGTACCCGCGACCGTGACGCCTGTGACCGTCGCGATAACGGCAGCACCCAAAAGGCCGGTTCTGCTGATGCCGCTTCTCGTGACCTGGCATGTTCCCAACGCACTGGTTATGCAGGAACCGCCGCCAGTGCCCTGTCCTACCCAGGACACCGCCACTGTCGCGTTCGCGACCGGAGCGTGGTTGACGTTATGTACGGCGATCGTCACCGTGGCCGACCATTGCGTTGACGACGTGTTCGTTGCACTCCGGTCGAGGTCACCGACGTGAGTGAAGAACGTGGGCGATGCTGTGATGGTCGTGCCGTTGCTCGCCTGCGGCGCCGCATCCGGGTCGTGGTTAGCGCTCGCCTGATACGAAAGTCCGCTCGCCGTCACGCCCGTCACGCTGAACTGCACGGTCTTGTTTGTCGCGGAGGCGACACGTCCGCTCGTCACCGTGCACGTGCCGGTGGCGTTGGTCGTGCAAGTCAACGTGCGTCCGTTGGTGTCACCCGCGCTCCAGCTGCCGGTCACCGTGGCGTTGGCCAGTGGCCCATGCGTGGCGGAGTGAACCGTCACCGTGACCGTGGCGCGCCAGCGGATGCTGTCGACGATGGCGGCGGTCCAATCGAGGTCACCCACATGCATCGACGGCGGCGGCGCGTTGTTCTCGTCCGCACCGATGTCGATCGGCGCCGCGCGGTTCTGGCCATCGTAGTCCGTGCTCGGCACGCCGGCGCCGGTGGCACCGCTGTTCAGTGCCGCCGACGTACCGGTGATGTGATAGTCGGCGCGCGGCATTCCGATGTTGGTACCGCTGATCTCCCACTGCGTGAGCGGACTGAAGATGATGTTGATGAAATTGCCCGTCTCGTCGGCCACCAGCGCGGATTGCAGGTTCACGGTCGCATCCTGCAGCTTTATCGGCTGCGTCGGATCCGTGATCGAGAGGAACTCGTTCTTCTTGACGAAGAGCGAGGAGCTGTCCGCTGCCACGGAAACGGTGTTACTTGGCGTCACGTTGGGGTTCACGCCGCCGGTCGTCAGCACGCTGTACGTCGGTGCGAGGTTGGGCGAAACGCCGTCGAACTCCCGTCCGAGATCGCTGTACGACGGCGTCAGGTTCGGTGAACTGATGCTGGTCGTCCCCGGGTTGAACAGTCCGTAGGCGTACGGACTCGTGGTCTTGTCGATCAGGTAGATGTACGAACGGTTGCCCCAGACGATGTTGTTCAGCAGCGTCGGGTTGCTGCCGCCCAGAACCCAGATGCCCGCGACCTGCGGGTTCGACGGGAAGGCCCAGCCACCCTGATTGGCCGCCTGGCGGTTGGTCGCCGTGCTGACGTTGCTGGCAACCGTGTTGTTGACCAAGCTCACGCTGCCCGCTGCCTCGGCCAACGCCACGCCGCCGCCGGCATAAGCCGCGACATTGTTGACGATCATGTTGTTGGTGAGAACAACGTCGTCGGTTGAGTTGGCGTTGCTGCCCAGCACCGTCCTGGTGATGCTGACGCCGCCGCCGGCGCCCGCGCCTGCCTGGTTGCCCTGCAACAGGTTGGCATTGACCAGCACGTCGCCCGACCCTTCCGGGTCAACCCCGATGAACGGGACGTGGCCGGCGATGGACACCCCGCCGCCCATCGGGTCGAAACTCTGGTTGAACGTCTGGTTGAAGATGAACTTGTTGTTGAGGATTCGGTTCGGCAGGTTGCTGGCATTGCCATTGATCCGGCCTGCCGATTGGCCGAGGTGGCTCAGGCCGCCGCCGTCTGCCATCGAGAAATTGCCGCAGACATAGTTCTTCTCGACGAGGTAACCATTGGAGCCGGTACCCAGCGTGATACCACCGCCGCCGCCCGCGCCGCCCGCGCCGTTCTGCAGCACCTGGTTGTGATGCAGCCACGGAAGCCGGTTGACGGCGTCGGTGAAGGAGGTGGGCGTGTCCGTCAACGTCGTGTGACCGACGCGGATGCCGCCGCCATAGGTACCGTAGTTGCCGACGACGCGGTTGTTGGAGATCTCGATGCCGCAGGCATAGCCGCTGGCAAGGATGCCGCCGCCGGAGTCGGCGCCGGTGATCGTCAGGCCGTCGATGTGCAGCGGCACGACGTTGACACCCAGGCCGGAAGCACAATCGTTCATCGGATTGCCGCCGCCACCACCACTGCCCGCTCTTCCGACGACCAGGATGCCCGGGCCTTCTTCGGCGCCGAACAGCAGCGGTTCGTTGTTGGCCGCGTTGAAGCCCAGCTCCTGCCCAGGGAGCAGGTCGAAGGTCGCGGGAATGGCGGCGACACCGCCGGCCCGGCGATTGATCTGCGCTCGCCAGGTCGCCAGCGCGCTGGGGCTGGACTTGACCGCATTGATGGTCACGGACCCCGTGCCCCAGCCCTGCAGCCGCACGCGCTTGTCCATGATCACGTACTCGTTGTACGTGCCGGGCGCGACGATGATCAACTGGCCAGGACTTGCCGCATCGATCGCGGCCTGGATCGTCTTGCAGGCCGACGTGGGGCTTGTGCCACACCCGGTACCGTCCGAGCCGTTGGGATTGACATACCTCGGCGGCGTGTCGGTCAGAGTCCTCACATGGACGGTGATGCCGACGACCGACTCCTTGCCGTTGTCACCGCGCGTGACCATCAGCTGGCCTGTGCTGGCACCCGTCGGAAGCGTCGCCGTGATCAGGTTGGGGGCCCATGACGCAATCACGAGCTGCGTGCTGCCCAGCATGACCTTGCCAGGCGATGTTGAAGGGCCGAAGCCGTAGTCGCGCAAGACGGTCTTCTGCAGCCTGATGTCTGAACCCGCGATCGGAGTGCCGGGATTCAGCGGGTCGTCCTGACCCGCGACCAGGTTGGGATCGAACGCCGGGTTGACTACGGGGACCTGGCCCTGGGACACGATGACGAGACTGCCGCCCGCACCTGCCACCGGACCGCCGTCAGTTGCTGTGATGTTCGGCGCTGTACCCGTTCCCCGCGTGACGCTGTAGATGCCGGGTGTGCCGTTGTCGCACTCGCAGTCGAGCGGATTCGCGGTGACCGCGGCGAACGCGGCCACCGGCAGCACCGGCGTGTCGAGGTACGTGGTCTTGCCCGCGAGGTACTGGAACGTGTAGCAGAACGTCGTGTAGTTGCGGTTGTAGAAGGGATCGAGCTGCGGCGTCGGGTACGCGGCGCCGGTCACCGGGTCCTTCGTGATCGGCCCCGGATGGTTCATGCACGCCGTCATCATGCTGGGCATCACGCCCGACGGGTACGGCGGGTTGATCGTGAACGACGACGGCACAAGGAAGTTATAGGAACCGAACTGGTCCGAATACACGCGCGCGATCTCGCGATCGGTCCAGTCACGCACCGAGACCGGAAGATGCGGCGGCGAATGCTTTTCGCCGAAGTTGGGCGCGAGGTAGTTGAATTCGGCGGCGGTGTCGTCGAGGATGAAACCGACGCCGTGGCCCGCGACCGGCGCCTCGGTGTACATGAAGAAGTTGGGCGCGGCATTGAGGCCCGGCAGCAGCGGCACGGCCTTCATGTCGCACTTCCGCCACGTCGCACCATCCGAGTAGTTCGGATTGGGCTCGCCGGGGAACAGCGTCAGGAACGCCGGCACCTTCAGTTCCTGGCCGACGCATTCGTGCGGCAGTGCGGCGGGCGTCGCCTTGAGCGTGTCGCCGAACGTCACGTTCTTGTCGCCGTTGCCCTGGTGCAGGTACCCCGGTGGCGCGACGACTTCGAGGATGTAGGTGCCCTTGCCTTGTGGACCGATGATCATCGGCAACTCGGCCTGTCCCGCCACGCGGCCGAAGGCGTAACCGCCGTCGAAGACCGACGGGCGAACCTGGTTGTAGTTGCGCAGACCGTCGAAGCAGTCGAGCCTCTGGGGGGGGTTGGTGCCGGGCACGTAGTAAGGCGTCACGTCCGGACAGTCGGTCGGGATCGAATCGTCCCAGCTGTCGGTCTTGCCCAGGCCCCAATGAAGCTGCTGAGCCGGCGTTGGGTTTGGATTGGTGTCCGTAGGCGGGGTACCCCAGCGGAACACATCGCCGTAGCTGAAGGTGCTCGCACTGCCGGTGCGGCTTCGCTTGACGTCCTCGGGGCCTTTGGTCGACGCACTTCCAGTCGCGCAGGAATCCGGATCGCGCCAGCAGAACGGATAGTTGTCGACGTCCGGCTGGTCGTAGACATAGCCCTGCATGCTCAGGCCGGCGGCACCCGCTTCGCACTTCCCGGTGCCGTCGTTCTTCGGCTTGTCGACCTTGCCATCGCCGTCGCAGTCGAGGAACACGTTCACCTGGACGCGAGCAATGCCCGGCTCCCAGTTCTCCGCCGCGGCGTAGCGGGGATCGTCCTCGGCGCGCGTGATCGCGTAGTAGACGATGCCGGCGATGCCGCCGTTTTCAGTGATCGTGTATGGTGTCTTGCCCCACTCGATATGGTTGGTCGCGCCGAGGAAAGTCTGCAGCGCCTCCAGCAGGATCGCACCCGGGCCGCCTTCGACGCTCTCGGTGCGGAAGTAGCAGGGGGGAGCCTTGCCCGGAGGGCATTCGCTATCGGCCTGCTGCTGCGGGACCAGACGGGTCCACGGGTCGTACGCCAGCGCCGGGTCGTTGCTGCCGAACAGCCCCGGCGCGGCGTTCCAGAGCTTCGCGCGGTTCTGGTCGGGGTTGATCTTGCCGGTCGCGGGATCGCCACCGCCATCGTCAACCACGACGGTGGCGCTGGTGGCCTTGTAGCGGGCGTAGTCGATCTCCGCGACCATGAAGTTGAAGAACGGGAACACCTCGGTGAAGGCGAACGTGCCGTCGTCCTTGGTCCCGGTCGACTGGTAGATGCTGCCGTCGCGGAAGCGGATGTTGTTGGCGATGCCGGGGCCGAACGGCGGCTTGAGATCACCCGCGCTGAAGGTCTGAGTGCTCTCATACTCGATACCCGTCATCGGCTCGACGGCGATGAACGGACGGGCGAAGTCCGCCGCGAAGTAGGGCAAGCCGGTGCCGTCGATATCCTGGAACACGCGGCCCTGGTAGCGACCAAACCAGCTCGACACCGGATAGTCGCGCAGCGTGCCGGTCGGAGGTGGAGCGGGATCCGGAACGGTGATCGTGACCGCCGCGATGATCATGTCGAGCGGCTCGTCCCAGATCGCCAGCTCGTAGGTCCCGTTCGGCACGTTCGGAATGCTGAAGGTGCCGTCCTTGTTGCAGGGGGTGGCGTAGAGCGCGCGGCCGCCGACCGCGAGCGGCTCGTTCAGGCCGACCCAGCATTCGGTGACCGGCGCGCCGCCGTAGAACGTGAACACCGGCGGGCGCGAATGATGCGTATTGACGATGCGGCCGGAGACCGGGGTGCCGCCGTTGAGGAGTGCGTTGCAGGGGCTGTCGATGCCGACTTGACATGTGGCACCCGCGTTGGGCCCACTCGGCACGACGCCGGCAATCTCGCCGCTGCGCGTGAAACCGATGAACACGTGGTGTCCGGGCGGCCCGAACTCCTGGAAGAAGCTCGGTTCGTTGTTCCTGACCCAGGCATCGACGCCGCGGGTGCCTTCGATCGTCGAGGTCTGGTGCCAGTCGGCATTGGGCGGATCAACGAGGATCGTGTACTTGGCCGGGTACAGGTTCTGGATCAGTGCAACGCCGTCAGCGTTGGTGAGGATGATGCCGCTGCCGGCGCTGGCGACTTCCGGCGAACCGTCGGCCGCCAACTTGGGATCACCTACTTTTGCGCACCCGTTGGGGTTCGCAGGTGTGTTCGCGGCAACATCGGCCGTCGTACAGCTCACATAGGTCGTGCCGAGCGGATTGCCGAATGCATCCTGCGTGACCTCGCCGCCGGACGCCCCGTAGGTGCCTCCGGCCTCGATCAGGTGCACATGGAAGCCCGCCAGGCCCGTCTCCGTCGGCAGGTCGGGTGCGCCGTTGATCGGGTTGTTGTCGTTGAAGACGAAGATCGAGATCTGCGCCGTCGGCACCGGGTACTGGTTCAGATAGACCGTAGCCGTTGCGCCCGTACCGTTGAATACGACCGGTGCGCCGCCCATCTGGAAGCCTTCGGCGGCAACGGAAACGAAGTAGCGCTTGGTCGGATCGAGATTCGGCAACGCCTGGTTATAGATTCGAACGACGTCCGAATCGCCGGCCTGAAGCGCTGGCACCGTACACAGGGTCCCACCGCAGCGCCGGCCGGCCGCGACCACCGGCATGTAGCTGGTGTGGAAGCTGAACGAGTAGTTGGCCGACGTGGCGGGCTGGCCGGGAATGGACAGCTTGGTGGCATCCTGCTCGACCGTCCAACGGTATTCCGTCGGTGCTGTGACCGTGTTGCCGTCCGGGCCGACGCCAACCACGTTGATCGTCAACGGCACCTCCGCCGCGGAGGTCGTCCCGAGCATGCCGAACACCATCGCCGCCAACAGCGCAACTGACAGCCTGATGAATCCGAACGGCGTAGCGCTGCTCTGGGTCTTCATAGTGACGCTCCCACGATGCTTGCTTGGCAATTACTCAGAAGACAGATCTGGATCAGTCGTGTCCGGACAATCGGGCCGGCACTGGCATACCGCGACGTACCGTGTGCCCGTGCGCGCATGACGGTCGGCACGAAATGACTCAGCCGCATGCCGTATTCCGTCGAGTTCAACCGCTGTTTCATCACTTCCCCCGAGTCACCGCCGTGCAGCGGTGACATCACGGTCGCTATCACGAACTTGGTAGGGCGCACCGACAAGTCGAGGAAGTGCTTCCGACGGCGGGGCCCTTCCCCCTAAATTGAAGGTGGGCGTTCCCCACTACCTCGGCATCGTCTGACGAAGGTCAGAACGACGGCGCGAACGGATCGCGCGTGATCGGCGTCGAGGCGCTCCTGCTGCTGCCACCATCTCCGATTCGTGGTGCACGGGGCCGCCAGGAAGTGGAGCGCAGGCGACAGGAACCCATTCCACGCGGCCGCCTGACTTACTGACAGGCCCGGTACCTGCCGGCCGGCATTGGGCGGATGGCGTGTCGATGGCGGATTGGCTGACTCGGCGGACGCTGTCGAGGAGGCCATCCCCGCCCGAAAGTAGGGAACCACCCCAGTCCGTCGGCAGCTTTCCTATGCTGGTATTGCGCACTCAAGGTCACACCGGTACCGAAAGTGCGGGAGAGGAGTCGCGCCCTCGGGCGGGCTTTTCCCTACGGCAACTCCGGATCCCGGTCTGTCGCGAGGACTTGTACCTAGTCGATCTGGATGAGCAGTGCGGTAGTCGCGGTCGCATAGAAGTCCGCGCACCCACCGGAGCAAAGGAGGCAGGCAATGCGCGATCTCTATCGGACACAACGGTCCAGTCGGCGAACCCTGCGCTGCCCGAACACTGGTTTCACTCTGCTCGAACTGTTGGTGGTCGTCGTCATCATCGGCTTGCTGGCGGGACTGGTGGCGCCGCGCTACTTCGATCAGGTGGGCAAGACCAATACCAAGATCGCCAAGGCCCAGATTGATTCCCTGGAGAAGGCACTCGACCAGTACCGGCTCGACGTCGGCAGCTATCCCACCAGTGAACAGGGACTGCAGGCGCTGAACGTCAAGCCCAACAACGTCGAAAAGTGGCAGGGGCCCTACCTGAAGAAGACGGTGCCGCCCGACCCCTGGGGTCGTCCCTACCGCTACAAGTCGCCCGGTGACCACTCCGATTACGACATCTATTCGTACGGTGCCGACGGCCAGCCGGGCGGAACAAGCGAGAACTTTGATGTCACGTCGTGGAGCGGACCGGTGGTCGGGGCCGCGCAATGACCACAGCTCGCGCCCCGCTGTTCGACGTAGTCGCGGTCGCCGCCAACGGCGCCGTGCAGTCGCGGCGCGTCGCGGCGCAGAGCGAGCAGCAGGCCACACAGCAACTGCAGGTTTCCAACCTGCGCGTGCTGTCGTGCCGCCCGGCAGCGGCACCACGCTGGGCGCTCGCGACTCTGCTGCCGCGCCGGCGCGCGCGCCTGCAGGTCAGCCTGTTTACCGAGGAACTGGCGGCGCTGCTCGATGCCGGCCTCGGCATGGTCGATGCGATACGCACCCTTGCGCTGAAGGAGCGCGACGAGTCCGCACGCCGCGCAATCGATCGCGTCGCCACCGACCTGACCGAGGGTCTGCCACTCTCGCAAGCGCTGACAAACCAGCCGGACACGTTTCCCGCGTTGCTGATCGCCACGGTCGCCGCCAGCGAACAGACCGGTGACCTCGTGTCAGCGTTGCGACGCTACGCCGCGCACCTGGAAACGCTGTACGAGCTGCGCAACAAGGTTGTGGGAGCCGCGATCTATCCGGCGCTGCTGCTGACGGTCGGCGCCCTGGTCGTGCTGTTCCTGCTTGGCGTCGTGGTGCCGCGTTTCGCGCAGCTGCTCGAAGGCGCGCACCGCGATCTGCCGGCGGCTTCGAGTTTCCTGCTCAGTTGGGGCAAGGCAATCGCTGCGCATCCGTGGATCTTTGTCGGCGCACTGGTTGCCGCTGGCGCCTTCCTGGTCTCGCAAGTGCTGCGCGCCATGCGCAACGGGTGGCAGATTCCCGGACTGCAGCGCCTGTGGATCGTCGGGCCGCTGGTGCGCATGTTCCGTCACGCACAGTTCTTCCGCACCAGCGCCATGCTGGTGCAGGGAGGCATTCCCGCTTTGCGTGCGTTCACGATGTGCCGCCCGCTGCTGACGCCGGAGGACCAGCGCGGGCTGGGCGTGGCCACAACGGAGATCTCGGAAGGCAAGCGCATCGGCCCGGCACTGGCAGCCGTGCAGATTGCCGACCCGGTCGCGCTGCGCATGCTCGAGGTCGCGCAGCGAACCGGCCGGCTGGCTGAAGTGCTGGCGCGCATCGCGCAGTTTCAGGAAACGCAACTTGCGCGTGCGGTCACCGTCGCATCGCGCCTGATCGAACCGGCACTGATGATCTTCATCGGGCTCGTGATCGGCGGGATCGTCGTGCTGATGTACCTGCCGATCTTCGACCTCGCCTCGAGCCTGCAGTAGCGACGTCGCAATGAATGCACCTGCCACAGTCGGTTCCGTGCTCAGCGAGGAGGTCGTCCGCGCAGCGCTGGCGCAGGCGCAGGGTCGCCGTCCGGTCGAAGCGCTGAGTGCCCTGCTGGGCCTGCCAAAGGAAGAATTCATCACGCAGGCGGCTAGGTACTTCAGCCTCGAACCTTTGACGATGGCCGAGCTGCGCAGCTGCGTGCCCGATTTCACGGTGATCAGCTACGTCGAAGCGACGCAGCGACAGTGCGTGGCGCTGACCGACGCCGCACAGCGGCGCCTGCTTGTGCTGGCGGATCCGCTCGAGGCGCGCACGCGCGCCTGGGCCACGCACCGGCTGCGCCGACAAGGGAACAGGGAGCTCGTCTGGGCGCTGGCGGACAGCGACGACATGCGCGCCTTCCTGACCCTGGCAGAAAAGTCGATGCGCGCGATGGACGCTGTCGGCCTCGCGCCGGTCGCCGCCGGTGCGCACGACTCGATGGCGCTGTCGGTGTCGATCGCCGACATCAGCGCCTCCGACAGTCCGATCGTCCGGCTGGTGGACTCGACCATCCACGATGCGCTGAAGTCAGAAGCGAGCGACATCCACCTTGAGACGCAGCGCAACGGACTGGTCATCAAGTACCGCATCGATGGCGTGCTCGAAGTCGTCAAGCGCGTCGACGGGCTCGAAGCCGCACATCAGGTGCTGTCGCGCGTGAAGGTGATCGCCGAACTTGACATCGCCGAGCGCCGCATCCCGCAGGACGGCCGCTTCAAGGTCGCGGTCGACAGCCGCGAGATCGACCTGCGTGTCTCGATCATGCCGAACCTGTTCGGCGAGGATGCGGTGCTGCGCATCCTCGACCGCCAGCATCTGTCCGGCCAGACACGCCAGATCAAGCTCGAGAACCTCGGCTTCGAGCCGGGCGTGCTCGATTTCGTACGCAACCTTTCGGCGTTGCCCTATGGCCTGCTGCTGGTGACCGGTCCCACCGGCAGTGGCAAGACGACGACGCTTTACGCGGCGCTGGCGGAGATTCACACCGGCCTGGACAAGATCATCACGATCGAAGACCCGGTCGAGTATCAGGTCGCCGACGTGCTGCAGATCCCGGTCAACGAGAAAAAGGGGCTGACGTTCGCGCGCGGGCTGCGTTCGATCCTGCGGCACGACCCGGACAAGATCATGGTCGGCGAGATCCGCGACCCGGAGACGGCGCAGATCGCGGTGCAGGCCGCACTGACCGGACACCAGGTGTTCACGACCGTGCACGCCAACAACGTGTTCGACGTCATCGGCCGCTTCGTCAACATGGGCGTCGACACCTACAGCTTCGTCTCGGCGCTCAATGGCATTCTGGCGCAGCGTCTGGTACGGCTGACGTGCACACAGTGTGCCAAGCGCTACAGCCCCGAGACCTCGGAACTGGAGCGCTCCAAGATCACCGTGCCCAAGGGGACGAAGCCGTCGTTCATGCGGGGGCTCGGCTGCGCCAACTGCCGCGGCACCGGCTACAAGGGCCGCAAGGCGATCGCCGAAACGCTCGAACTGACCGACACACTGCGCGACCTGCTCGCTGAGCGCGCCTCGCTGTCGCGCATCAAGGCGGCCGCGCACGAGGTCGGTTTCCAGTCCCTGC
>Ga0316600_10000285_pt1 | contig 26187 bp, 22 predicted proteins | sample OWC_soil_day5_CT_FD_207652 | JGI IMG/M metagenome (GOLD analysis project Ga0316600, IMG submission 207652) | Wetland soil microbial communities from Old Woman Creek delta, Ohio, United States - OWC_soil_day5_CT | ecosystem: Environmental > Terrestrial > Soil > Wetlands | place: USA: Ohio... | reverse complement strand
CACAAGCATCCGATAACTGATCGGATATTTTAGATACCAGCGAATGCATAACAATATAATCTCAGATTCGAAATGTTTCCACTTAAATAAATTCTGTGACATTTTTTACCTCAATTTTCAAGTTTGTGGCAAGATTATAGCATCGATTTATTTTTTGCACCAGAACCGCAAAGGCGATCATAAATATACTTTTAGGCTTACAACAATCAAGTCTAGTGGTAACAAAGTAATAAAAGATGCCATATGTGCTTTACCGATTACGCCGCTTAATTATTATGGATACATAATTTATGATTTTAGTGCTGGTCATTTTGTTTATGATTCACAGGGGTTTGCTTTTTTTGAGCATATAGAAGCTGGAATGAATGTTCATATATATAAAGATGGAGTATGGAGTCAAGGGTTATTTGATGCTCGTAATGTAATTAAGGCTGAATTTATCGATGGCGATTTGTATTGGGCAGGTGCGGGTCAACTAAACTACACTATTACATCTTACAAGAATTTAACTGTTGTCAAATTATTAGATTTTACAAATAAGTTTAAGTCGCTATTAGGCGATTTTAAGTCATATGCTCAAGGTGTATTAGATGGTCATTTATTGCAACATGGAACGCAGAAGTACATCATTGCTGATAATCAAATAACTAAAGGCTGGTCGGCGTATTATGAGGAGGATGACATTCGGGCATCTTTTTCAATTTTTCTAACACCTGGAATTTATGAAAGTGACGGCTCATATCATTCTTTCGTTTGCGCGGTTGATAGATATTATCTAGGAAATAATATTTATCAGCACTCTAAGCATTTTGAATATGATAATATCCTTTATATTAATAATGAGCATACATATATCGATACAGATATTATTTATGGGGTTGATCGTAAATATAAAATATTATCCACGACACAAGGGACGTATTATACATTAGTTGATACGGTTAATAACGTTACTTATGATTGGACACCTTTTAAGGATTTATTAGATGATTTACTTAAGGCACTATATGGCGCGATTATTGTGATAACAGAAATCAATACCGACACCTTGTATGTTTATATATCCGACGCAAATTTCATTTTCTCGAAGTCACAAAATACTTTAACTATAATAAACCAAAGTGGTTTTACTTTGGGTAATCAGCAACTTACAAAAATATCAAGAGGGACAGCAAAAAAATTTATTATGGCGATTAAAGATGAATTGGGGGTGTAGATTTGGAATTTAATAAAATATGGGATGCAATTACCCAGTGCTGGCAAGTTAAACTACTTGTCAGTTTTTTTGTTACTATTTTTACATTTTTAGTCGGGGAGATTGAGGCGCCTTTTATTGCACTATGGGTACTGGTCATTTTAGATACCATCTCAAAATGGGCATCAGTGTCAAAGATCACGCTCAATCAGCAGAGGGGTGATGGCGGTATATTCTATGGATTTTACCTTGCATGGCATACTGGAGCGCTGAACAGTCGAGAGATGCGACAGAAATTTGTCCCTAAGGTATTCGCTTATTTTGTTGTTATTATTGCAGGGCACATGGTATCAATAATTTTACCTTCCATTGTTATAGCTGGCGGTGATATGGCTAAGATGCCTGGCAGTTTGGTGTACTCGTTTTTGGCAATAACCGAGTTGATGTCAATTATCGAGAACTTAATTGCTATGGGGATGGATGTACTGAAGCCATTAGCGATATGGGTTGGTAGAAAAAGAGATGAAATAACGGGAGGGGATAGACATGAGGATAGCAATTAACGGTGGGCACTGCCCCGGAAAAGACAGCGGAGCAGTAGGTGAAACGGGCTTGCAGGAGGCTTATGTTACACACGACCTTATGCAATTACTGAGTTATTACTTACAACAAGCTAATTTTGAGACAATCCAAATTCAAGAAAATGAACTACAAGAAATTTGTGATCAGTCCAATCAGTTTGGTGCTGAGTTATTTTTGAGTATCCATTGTAACTCGGCTGAAAGCAGAGATGCACAAGGTACTGAAACCTTTTGCCTTACTACATTTTCAGAAGCTGGTAATTTAGCCCGATATATTCAGTCGCAGATTGTAAGCAGCCTGGGTACCGTAGATCGTGGTGTAAAAGTAGATCGATTTTATGTGTTGCGGCATACGGATTGCCCTGCTGTACTCATCGAATGTGCCTTTATCAGTAACAGCGATGATGAAATATTATTGGCAAGTGAACAGGGCAGGGATGATATTGTCCATGCTATTGCAAGAGGGATAACTGATTATGTGGCTAAATAGTTTAACAGCGAGGGGGAAAATGTTCTTTTCGCTTATGTTATTGGTTGTTGTATTGCTGGTGTCCGTTGCTGGATACTTCGCCTGGCAGAAACATTCGGCTACCGCGGAAAAATTGCGACAGGCAACGGTCCTGACCGAGCAGCAGGCCACAGATAAAAATGTACTGCAAAACAAACTAGATGTAAGTAAGCAAAATGCGGAGATGTTGGCGAGTTTTGTTAAGCAGGCGCAAACGGGTCAGGTGCAGCCAGTCAATTATTTTACTGTACAGGCTCCGAGTTTGCCCGTAGCTACCCAACAAGTTGCAGAACGGATTGATACTAATGATCCAACCTTGCCACCACAGGTGCTAGAAAAAACAGATAGGACAGTTGTTGTGTCGAACGCGAATAAAACTCCTGCATCGAATTATGATGTGGGAGTTTTTAAAGTTAATAATTATAGGAATTGGGAGTGGTCAATAGGATATGGTCAACATGGTGGTGATCGGTATATTCCGGTGGAGTTACAACGGAATTTTAGCAAGGACGCTGCTGTGAGCGCAGAGTATCATTTTGGTGGGCGTGAGAAGGGATTTGAGGTTAAATATACGAGAAAAACTGATAAGTTGTTTATCCTGTTTTAGCAGTCCCTACAAATCTTGTATAGTTATCAACAGAAAGGGCGTTTTCCTTAGTCATTGCGCCTTGATAATGGCTTTTTTATTTGTCCCAAATTTTAGAATAAAAAATTACACTATTTAGGTTTGTTTTGACGTAATAAGGAGGAATTTTCCATTTATTGACGAAGTACCATAAAATAAGGAACATATTATAATTTATGGGAAAAAGGGGGGCGTATATTGCGAAAAAAGATTTTGTTAGTATTATATTCGTTACTTGTTTCAATAATAATAGGAGGTTGTAGTACTGTGCAGAACTCAACCACAAAGACTAGTAATCAATACCCTGCGAAACCTATTACTATGATTGTGCCTTTTAGTGCCGGGGGAGGAATGGATCTTCTAGCCAGAGCGTTGGAAAAATCAGCACCAAAATATTTAGGGCAGCCATTAGTTGTTGTCAATAAGCCTGGAGGAACGGGCACCATCGGTTGGAATGAACTGGCTAGCGCCAGTCCAGATGGATATACCATTGGCATGAGCGTGGTTGAATTAATAGTACAACCATTGTACGGATCAACAAAATATCATTACCCAACTGCATTAGATCCTCTTATACAGATTTCAGCTTCGCCATTGGTAATGATAGTCCAAGGCGAGCAACCTTGGCAAGATATTACTAGCTTAATCGAATATGGTAAACAACATCCAGGACAATTAAAATTTGGTCATCAAGGTATAGGTTCCATGGGACATATTATTGGAGAAATATTTGCGAAAACTGCTGATATTACCATTGGGCAAGTCCCTTTTCGTGGAGCTAGTGAAGCTACTGCCGCTTTACTGGGTACACATGTTCAATTTGCTGTTGTTAATCCATTATCAGTCAAGGAACAAATTAGAAATGGTACAATAAGAGCACTGGCAGTGTCAGGCGAGAAGAGACTAGCTGATCCAGTTTTAGCAGAAATACCAACATTTAAGGAACAAGGACTTGATATTGTAGTTAATAATTGGTTTGGAGTAGCAGCTCCTAAAGGTTTACCGCCACAAGTTCAAATGAAACTAGTCGAAGGGTTTAAGACGATGATTTTTGATCCAGATTTTAAACGCAGTGTAGATGCCCTTGGAGTGGAAATTGAATATTTAGGACCACAAGAAACCCAAGAAAAATGGTTAGATGACAACACGAAATTAACTAAAATTATACAAATAACTGGAATTTTGGATAAAATTAAAGAACAGAAAAATTGAATTCTTTCGCGAAAAATTATACCGTTTACCATAAGTGGTAGATGGTATTTTTTGTCCCCCAAAAACTACTAAGCATCTGTCAAGGTGGTAATATACCAACTGGCAGATGCTTTCATTTTCATTGAAAAGTCAAGCATGCCAGCACTATTAATTATCTTCTATCAACTTGACTTCACAGGCCAAATAAGTGATTAATGGTACAGTAACTTGATACAAAGGAGGAATTTTATGAGGGTCAGAATTATTGAGCCGACAAAGTCACCAATCTCAAAACGCAAACGAGTATGCGCTTATGCCAGAGTATCATTTGCAAGTGAAGCCCAAGGTGATTCACTCGAAAATCAAACTACCTATTACAAACAACTGATTGAGAACAATCCGAAATATATATTCGTTGGTATTTTTGCCGACTATGGCTTAACAGGGACCAAGGATGAACGGCTAGAGTTTCAAAATATGCTGACGATGGCCAGGGAACATAAAATCGACCTTATCTTAACCAAATCCATCTCTCGGTTTGCCCGCAATACAACGATTGTGTTAGAAGTAGTCAGGGAACTAAAAGCCTTAAATGTGGAGGTCATATTTGAAAAAGAGAATATCTCAAGCTTTGATGGGGACGGTGAGCTAATGCTCACTGTCCTCTCTTCTTTTGCCCAAGAGGAGAGCAAAAATGTCAGTGATAATATAAAGTGGAGATATAGACGAAAGTTTGAACAGGGAGAACTAGCTATAAATACTACTCGGTTCTTAGGCTACGATAAAGATGAATATGGTGACCTAGTGATAAATAGGAGCCAGGCTAAGATTGTTGAACGGATTTTTAACGACTGCGTGAACGGCAAAGGCACTTTCGTGATTGCAAAAGAACTAGAGAACGAAGGTGTACGGACAATTGCTGGTGGAAGCTGGCATTCCAGCACAATTCTAGCCATATTGAAAAATGAAAAATATAAAGGTGATATTAAGTTGCAAAAGACTTACAGCAAAGATCACCTTTCTAAAAAGAAGTGCACTAACCATGGCGAGATAGATAGCTTTTATATTGAAGATAACCATTCGCCCATTGTAACGAAAGAGGTATGGGAAGAGGCACAAAAGCAGATTCGCTTACGTGGCGAGGCGAGAGGTGATGTCGAGAAGGAAAAATATCAAAACCGCTACCCGCTAACAGGAATACTGATTTGCAGCAAATGTCAAGCCACTTTACGGAGGAGAACTTGGAATAGCAAATATGACTGCAAGAAAATTGTATGGCAGTGCAGCACATATATTAATGAAGGGAAAAATTCTTGCTCGGGTACTGTGATTGAAGATGAGGTAATATGCAGGATGAATATACAAAATAAGACAGTGGTTGAGGAGGTTATGAAGAATGGCCAGAAACATTACCGTTATACCAGCAAGAGCTAATAGGACGAGCCTTGCTGAGAGCATAGTGCTGAAAAAGGTAGCAGCCTATTGCCGAGTATCTACCGAATTTGCGGAGCAGGCAACAAGTTATGAGGCACAGGTTACGTATTATACTTCCTATATAAAAGGTCATGCAGATTATGAGCTTGCGGGAATTTATGCCGATGAAGGTTTAAGCGGTACGAGTACCAAGAAGAGGGAACAGTTCAATGCGATGATTGAAGATTGCAAGGCCGGAAAAATAGATATGATCATAACGAAGTCCATATCAAGGTTTGCCAGAAATACGCTCGACTGCTTAAACTTTGTGAGGCTACTCAAGGATCTAGGCATAGGAGTAATTTTTGAGAAGGAGAACATTAATACACTTGATAGTAAAGGAGAAGTCTTGTTATCTATTTTAAGCTCGCTCGCGCAAGACGAGTCGCGATCAATCTCGGAAAATTCTACCTGGGGAATCAGAAGACGCTTTGAGCAAGGCAAGTTGCATGTCAATCATGTTAAGTTTTTAGGCTACGATAAGGATGCAAATGGCAACCTCATCATTAATACAAAACAAGCTAAAATCGTTAGACGGATATATCAGGAGTTTCTAGACGGTAAGGGGGCTAACAGAATTGCTAAAGAACTAGAGAAAGATGGTGTACCCAACTGGAATGGCAAGGCTAAGTGGTACGACAGTAGTATCAAAAAGATGCTTACCAACGAGAAGTATAAAGGGGATGCCTTGCTGCAAAAGACCTACACGGTCGATTTTCTAAGCAAAAAGCGAGCGGGCAATACTGGGCAAGTCCCACAATATTATGTAGAAGAAAGCCATCCTGCAATTATTGATAAAGATATGTGGGAAGCAGTACAGCTTGAGATGGAGCGAAGACACGCTTATGCTGTAGAGCATGGTATTCAAAAATTTGAGTATGCAACAGCAATTAACCCCTTTGCAGGCAGAGTGATATGTGGCTCTTGTGGACATATATTTGGCAGGAAAGTGTGGAATTCAACCGATGATAGACGCAGACGGATTATCTGGCGATGTAATGATAAGTATGCGGTTAAAGGCGAAAAGGGTTGTTCAAGCAAGCATATTGATGATGGGGTTTTATATCAAGCATTTGTGGGTGCCTTTAATGCTATGATTGAGAACAAGGATTATTTTAAGGGTAAGTGGCAGGAACGCTTGGAAAGTGAGAATTTGTTTCAACGATACAAGGCAAGGCAGTTTATTGGGATTATAACGGAGGCAGAGGCGATAAGTGAGTTTAATGTGGATTTGTATTTTTCGCTGGTAGAGAAGATTACGGTTTATGATGGTGATAGGGTAATTGTTAACTTGCTTGATGGGACGGAACTGGAGTGTATAATTTAATATAGGCGGGATAGAGCTGATTGGGGTGGTTTGTAATCACTAGGGTTGGCGCTTTTGGCATCTACATGGGACAAAATAGCACTACTTTTAAGCTTTACTAACAATAACTGTCCGGTTATTCATCGTCCTTATCTTTGGGTAATGGCTTAGCGACCACTGGCCGCAAGGCCGCCGAAGCTACAGTTTTCTCCGAACAATCAAAGACACCTTCCTGCCACATATGGAAACGATACACAAACAAATTTATTACCACTGAGAAACTAAATGCTATTAACCCAGCATAAGCTGGCCAACTCATAATCCCTCTGCTGGCATACCAAGGGAGAAGAAAAAAGAAGAAACCTACATTGCCAATGATTTGAACTAAAATATAATACCGAAATCGTCCATAGGTATATTTTAAGACCCACATCGGTAATATTAGGTCAACCGACTCAGTGAAAGGTGTAAAAACGCCTAAAGGGTAGATAGTTTCTTGGAAATACCACCAACTATTTGCAACCCCTACTTCTTGTAAGATTACAAGCAAGAATTAACTAAATAACCCAGCGGGTATGTATCGTTTAATATCTTCTTTCTTCATAAAAAAAAGACTCAACCACGGAACAATTACCATGACCCATAATAGTACTTGATTACTCATGTCAACCTCCCCGATGCATTGTGGCATATTTTATTATCAGTTTAATATTCATGATTTATACCAACTGTGAGAGCAAGCACATTGATGATGGGGTTTTGTATCAGGCGTTTGTAGGTGCCTTTAATGCCATGATTGAGAATGAGGACTATTTTGTGGAAAAATGGCAGGAACGGTTGGAGAGTAATAACTTGCTTCAACGATATAAGGCCAAGCAGTTTATTGAGATAATAACGGAATACAAACCAATCGCTGAGTTTGACATCGGAATATATTTTGCTTTGGTCGAGAAGGTGAGCGTTCATGCTGAAGACCGATTGACGATTAACTTGCTTGATGGAACTGAAGTTGAATTTGTAATCGAATAAAGAAGAAAAAGGCCGGTTAGGATCATGTGGACTGCTACCCGTCAAGTAGACAATGAAATATAAAACCATATTCCGCCAGTATCCTTATAAGAAGGGATACTGGCAATTTTTATGCAGCTAGATACATCTCATGTTTTTCGAAAGGAGTCAAAACACCAAGTTTTCGTTGCACTCGTTCCGTATTGTAATAAATGATGTATCGGTTGATCATGCCAACTAAAGAAGCTCTATCTAAGAAGCGTTTACCATAATATCGCTCTCGTTTCAAGATTCCCCAAAAGCCCTCTATTGGACCGTTATCAATACACTTTCCTACCCTGGACATGCTCTGTTCCATGCCAGCTTTTACTAGCATTGTATGAAATACACGGTTCGTATACTGAAATCCTCGGTCACTGTGAAATAAAGGATGAGCCAAAGGGTTAGCCGTTACAGCTGTGTGAAAAGTATCGTATACCAAACTATTATCGTTGCTATCGCGGATGATGAATGACACGATTCGACGGTCATAGAGATCCAAAATGGCACTAAGATAAATTTTATGCTTTTCAGTTCCGGTATAATATTTGAATTCGGTTACATCTGTAAGCCATTTTTCATTCGGCTTTTCAGCATGAAAGTCACGATTTAAAAGGTTTGCCGCGATATATTGGGGCTTAGCGGCTTGCCTGGTGCAGCCATGGTTCCTGTATTTTATCGTCGATTTAATATCGAGCAAACGACAAATTCTCAACACGCGCTTGTCGTTTACATCTGTATTGTAATCATGGGCTAAATCATCCCGGATGCGTCGATAGCCTTTATCCGGACTTTCTTGATGTATCGTTTCGATAAGTTCTGCAATACGTTGATTTTCGACTTCGCTCATGGGTGCTTTTCTTTTTAGCCACTTGTAATAAGCAGATCGTGCTACGTGAGCAAGACGGCAAAGTTCATCGATCGGACAATGACTATATTCATGTTCCTTCAGAATAAGTGTGTAAAGATTTACCTGATAAACCAGGCTCAATCCCGCCTCCTCTCGAGTGCATCTAACTTTTTTAGAAAATCACGTTCCATCTTAAGCAGGTAGTTTTCATGTTCTAACTGAGCAATCTTGACTTTTAGCTTTTCTTCGTCGGTTCTTGGTTCTTGCTTGTTGATACGCTGGCCTCGCCGATCTTCAACGCCAGTTGCTCCTAATTGAGCAAATTTATTGGTCCAGCTATAAGCCTGCTGATAGGATACGTGATAGTTATTTGCAATTTCGCCGTAATTTCTGTTGGCAGCAAGACACTCCTTTGCGATTTTTGCCCGCTCTTCCTGTGTGGTTTTCCGAGCCTTCGTCATGTGACAATGTCCTCCTTGCTGTTTATAGTCCTCATGACGATTATACTGCTTAATCCAACGGCGGATTTGCGTAGGGGAACAAATTTTATATTTTTCACATAGAGTTAATAAGCTTCCGCCCCCAGAAAGATATTCTTTCACAACTTTCTCTTTAAGTTCGGGAGAATAGTTTTGCTGCTTATTCGCCGGGAAAAAAGCAACAGACCCTTCCGCCTTATATCTACATATCCACTGCTGAATAGATGAAATGACTATTCCGGTAATTCGGCTGATTTCGTGCTGGCTAATTGTTCCGGAAAGATATCTCTCTACAAAATGAATCTTCTCTTCTGGAGTTAATTTCGTTTTAAATGACATAAAAACTCCCCTTATAGGAGACAATCTATTTTTTCATTGTCTCCTATAAGGGGAGCATATCACATGTGATCTTGACCGGCCTTTTTCTATTTGGACAGATTAGTTTGGTGTCAAAAAAACCAATGGGAAGCGCCACCCTCTGGTTTGTATTTTTCAAGTTAAAAGACTAACGTTGACAATAAAGACCAGTATTAAATAAAGCGACTATCACTAAATATGGTGGGTGCCGGAGTTAACCGATTAGGCAAGCTGATAATTAGAGGATGCTAGAACAGGCAGGTAAACAAGCTATTATTTTACTTGGAATAGTGATATCTTTATCCATTATATTTTATCTCATAAGAAGCTTATGTTTCTGAATAAGAAGATACGGGGATTAAGAACACACTGTATTTTTAAAAAAAAAATTGACTATCTTTGCCAATTACTCTATAATTTGATTTGAATCAATTAATGAGGTGATAGAAATGGCTCGACCCCCACAAGATCCCCAAATACGCATCACTGAAATTTTAAATGCTGCAGAACCACTGTTTTATTCAAAGGGTTATCAAGAAACGGCAATTGGTGACATCGCCAAAAAGATGGGAGTCGCCTATGGGGTGGTTTATTACTACTTTAAATCCAAAGAGGAATTATTAGAAGCTTTAATTGACCGAGAGCTGTCTAACTTTATGTTGAAAATCAAAATGGCGATTCATTCTAAGGATATTCCTGTGCGCAATAAATTCCAACTTGTAATACAGACTTTATTTCAATCGCTGTATCGTGATGAGGGCTTGTTATTTAAATTCCTTCATAATGATCGATCAATACATTTCATAGATAAGCTATCCCGGCAAGGTAACAAGTTATTATCACCAATATTGCTGGAAATTATCGAGGAAGGGAACCGGAATCACTATTTTAACGCGGCCCATCCACAAGCCGTAATAAATATAGTTCTACCCATTCTTGATTCCTTGATTGAAGCAATTTATGAAAGAGTACCTGCAGAACTACTCCGTTATCAATTAAAATTGGCAGAAGAGCTTATTGAAACTGCATTAGGAGCGGAGAAGGATACCATACATATTGCTATGAACAACGAATTGTAATAACAACAGAAAAAACGCATTTCAGATAACCTGAAGGTGTGCTTTTTTTTAATAATTAATTGATTTATGTCAGTTAATTATTGGAGTCGATTGGTTAGAACCATAACTATCACCTATAATTTATTATTTAGGAGGAGAAAAATGAATACCACAATTATTCAAGGAATATCGGTCGCGGCAGATCCCTCGCTGTCACAGGAACAAATTAGTCAACTTGTATCCGAATTGAAGCATACCTGGACTTGGGAAGGCAGACAGATCGGAAGAGTAGAGATCATCTGTGCCGGACAGATGCTTAATCTCTTAACGTACGAAAAACCGGTTTTTAAGCGTATACCCTTGAACTATAACGAAGCGAAGGGAGAAAACAAATGACACAGTTAAAATTTTTGACAAAACTGTCCAGAAAAAAACTATATTGCGGCTTAATTGCAGGGGTCTGCATAGCTATAACTGTAGGCAGCCTGATTTGGGCAAAACATAACACTACTAAACCGATAGTCGAAGAAATTGCAATGGTGCGAACCGCTGTTGTCGGTAATACGGGAATGGCCCAAGGCTATACCTATTCAGGCGAAGTTCGCGGACGTTTTGAAAGTCAACTAGCCTTTCAGGTCACTGGAAAAATTATAAAACGAAATGTTCAACTGGGTAGTGCAGTGAACACTGGCGATATATTAATGCAAATAGATTCCAGAGATCTTCAACAAACGGTAAATAGCAATTCGGCGCAAGTTTTCTCTGCTGAATCGCAGCTTAAACTTGCGGAGAGCAACCTGAACCGCTACCGTCAACTGTTAGAAACAGGTGCTATCAGCCGCGCTCAATACGATCAGTATGCTAGTTCGTATGAAGTGGCGCTTGCTGGCGTCCAGCAGGCCTCTGCCCAGTATGTACACGGTTCCAACCAATTAGATTATAGTCTTTTGATGGCTGATAAACCGGGAGTTGTTTCCAGCATAATGGCTGAAATGGGCCAAGTGGTGAGTGCAGGACAAATCGTCATTACTGTAGTGCAAGATGGTGAACGTGAGGTGGAAATAGCGGTCCCGGAAAATCGCATAGAAGAATTGCGTAAAGCTGGGCAAATCAAAGTTGCTTTTTGGGCTCTACCTAACGTAATGGTAGATGGTAACGTGCGGGAAATCGCTCCGATGGCAGATCAGACTACCCGTACCTTTAAAGTCCGTATTAGCTTACTCAACCCACCTTCGGAAATTAAGCTGGGAATGACAGCTTCGGTCACTCTGTCTGACAGTACTGCAAAACCAACCGTAATGATACCGCTGGCGGCAGTTTATCAAGATGGCAATGTGGCTAAAGTATGGGTGGTAAAAGACGATGTACTCACACTTTGTCCCGTCCAAACCGGCAACTTTGGCAATGGAACCATCCAAGTGGTTAGTGGCCTTCAACAAGGTGACCAGATTGTAATTGCCGGTGTTCATAAACTTAAAGAAGGGCAAAAGGTAAAAATTGGCGGTGACTCATTATGAAAGGTTTTAATCTAACCCAATGGGCACTAGATCACAAACACTTTATATATTTTTTTATTGCACTTTTCTTCATTGCCGGTATTGTTTCTTATAATAAATTAGGCCGGATGGAAGACCCTGATTTTACAATTAAACAAATGATAGTAACGGTCGCTTGGCCAGGAGCTACCGCTCGACAGATAGAGGAGCAGGTTACTGATAAAATCGAAAAAAAACTTCAGGATTTGCCGGGGATTGATTACCTAAAAAGCTATTCTACTCCAGGATACAGTGTAATTTACGTTATCCTAAAAGATACGGTACACAAAAAAAACGTCCGCAGCACATGGGTAGAGGCTCGTAATATGGTTAATGATATGGCCAGCACGTTACCAACGGGAGTCAAGCCTCCTCAATTTAATGACCGATTTGACGAAGTTTACGGTGACGTATATGCTCTGACAGGTGACGGCTATTCATATGAAGAAATGCGAGAAAAAGCCGAAAAGATTCGCCGCATTCTGCTTGATGTTCCCAGTGTGAAAAAAGTACAGTTACTTGGGGTACAAACGGAAAAAATATATATTGAAATAGAAAATCGTAAGCTTGCCCAATTGGGGATTGACCCCAGCCTAATCAACTCCACGCTTGTGGCTCAAAATACCCAGGCGGCCGCCGGTATGCTTGAAACGGTTTCTGACAATGTGTATCTACGAATCACCGGTATGTTTGAGAACCTTGATAATATTAGCAATACGCCGATTCAGGCCAACGGACGCACCTTCCGTTTAGGTGATATTGCAAAAGTAACCCGTGCCTATGCGGAGCCCAGTGATCCGAAATTTTACTATAATGGCGTACCGGCTCTGGGTATTTCCCTGGCTATGGAGCCAGGTGGTAATATTCTTGTTCTTGGGAAAAACCTGGAGAAAATGGTCGGGGAAATAAAAAAGGAACTGCCTGCAGGTCTAGAAATTCATCAAACTGTCAACCAACCGAAAGTAGTAGAAACATCAATTAACGAATTTGTCGAGTCGTTGGCTGAAGCCATCCTGATTGTCCTCATTGTCAGTTTTGTAAGTCTTGGTGTGCGTTCTGGCGTTATAGTGGCTTTGTGCATTCCCTTGGTCATTGCTATAGTATTTACCTTCATGAACTTAGCAGGCATTGATCTACAAAGAATCTCTCTGGGAGCCCTCATCATCGCATTAGGACTATTAGTTGATGATGCGATCATTACTATTGAAACTATGGTGGTAAAACTAGAAGAAGGCTGGAACAGGTTCGATGCGGCTTGTTTTGCCTATACTTCTACAGCCTATCCACGCTTAACCGGGGAACTTGTAACCTGTGCCGGTTTCATTCCGGTTGCCTTCTCCAATGGCAACGCATCGGAGTTTTGTGGCGCTCTCTTCCCGGTAGTAGCGATTTCGTTACTTGCCTCCTGGATTGTGGCTGGAACAGCTACACCCTTATTAGGTTATCTATTTATAAAGATCAAACCAAAAGACAATAACGATGAAGAATCAAAGCTCTACAATTCTAAACTATATCTGTTATTTAAGAACGTTTTAATTTGGTGTCTGCAGCACCGTAAGCTAGTGCTGACGACCACTGTAGCTTGCTTTATCGCGTCAATTGGTTTATTGGGATCGGTCAGACAAGAATTTTTTCCGTCCTCTACTCGGTCTGAGCTTATTATCCAATTAAAATTGCAAGAAGGCGCTTCAGTCCAAAACAGTGGCGAAATCGCTCGTCAGTTTGCACAAAAACTGGAGGGCGATCCATTGATCGATTATTATACGTATCATGTGGGTGAAGGAGCTCCGCGTTTTGTCTTAAGTTTTGAGCCTACTTTTAATAAAACCAACTTTACTGAATTCGTCATTGTCGCCAAAGATGATACGGCCCGAAACCAATTACGAGTTAAGTTAAGTAAGTTATTAAATGATGAGTTTCCGGATGTGCGAGCTCATAGTAAGGTCATTGCAAATGGACCGAGCGCAGATTATCCGGTGATGTTGCGGGTAAGAGGCTACGATCATGATAAAGTCCGGGAAATTGCGAAACAAGTTGAAGCGGTGATGGCTACTAATCCCAGTGTAAAAAGTACAAATTTAAACTGGGATGAAAAAAGCAAAGTTATACACTTAGAAATTGATCAGGATAAGGCCAGAAAGTTAGGTATTGCTTCCCAATCATTAGCCACATCTCTTCAAGCCCAGTTATCAGGTTCAACTATCTCCGAATTTAGGGAAGGCGACAAAACTATTGGTATGGTATTTCGGTTTGATGTCTATGACCGTAATGATCTTTCCCGTCTAAAGGACCTCAGCATTCACATTGGTAACGGAAAATATGTTCCGCTTGATCAAATTGCTAACATTAGTTTCGATGCGGAAGAGGGATTGATTTACCGCTATAATTTAAAACCAATGATTATTGTACAGGCGGAAATCAATCCTGGTCTAACCGGTGATGATGTGGCAAAACAAATATACAATAAGCTCGTCGAGTTACGTGCTTCCTTACCGCCGGGCTACAGCATTGAATACGATGGCTCTAAGGAATCCAGCATTAAGGCTTCCAAGTTTATTTTCGAACCTATACCTATGATGATTATTGCGATTATGATTCTACTGATGATCCAACTGCAGAACATACCGAAGATGGTGTTAACACTGCTGACGGCTCCGCTTGGTATCATTGGTGTAACTGTTGGACTGTTATTAACGGGCAAGCCGATGGGGTTTGTTGTCCAATTGGGGATTCTGGCCTTGGCCGGAATTATTATGCGGAATACGGTCATTCTAATGGATCAGATTAATCAGCAGTTGGAAGCTGACGAATCGCTGTGGGATGCCATTATAAACGCAACAGTCATCCGGCTTCGCCCGATCCTACTAACAGCGGCAGCCGCGATCTTAGGAATGATTCCTTTAGTACCCAGCGTTTTCTGGGGTCCGATGGCTGTGGCGATTGCGGCAGGCCTGTTGGGTGCCACAGTTTTAACCCTTTTGGTATTGCCAGTTATGTATGCTGCCTGGTATAAAGTGCAACCGGGTGTTCCTGAACAGGATTATTCAAAAGTTACTAGATAGTAGTTCTGTTTGTGGCGATTGGTCAACCCTGTTTCTGCTCAAACATGGTGTTCACGATATGCTGCTTTTGCTTCATGTATGCTAGGTGGTGTGAGTAGGAGGGAGTTAATCACTCCCTCCTGCTCGATTGAGTTCATAAATAAGATTATGGGTGTAGGTGCTTGATATTTTGGTTAGTGTCAGGTAGATTTTAGTTTAGAGAGATTTTTGCACCAAAGCCAAAAATAATGAATCATTTAAATAATTTGGGGGTGGGTAAGGTGAGTAAATCGAAACTATGGACGAACGATTTTATCCTCATTTTTGCAACGATGCTGTTTGTTTCTCTAGTTTTTTACTTATTAATGACGGCAATGACAACATATGCTATTCAACAATTTAATGCTTCACAAAGCCAAGCAGGTTTAGCTTCTGGTATATTTGTCATTGGCGGACTTATTGCACGCCTTCTGGCAGGAAAATACATGGAAGTAATTGGTCGTAAAAAGTTGCTTTACGGAAGCTTGTTTTTATTTTTAATTGCTACGCTGTTATATTTTCCAGCAAATAACTTAGACTTATTGCTGTTGGTTCGTTTTATCCATGGAGCTGCTTTTGGTTTTGCCACCACAGCAATGCCAACAGCCATAATGGATATTATTTCGATTGAGCGGCGCGGAGAAGGAATAAGTTACTTTTCATTAAGTATGACTATAGCTTCGGCCATTGGGCCTTTCTTGGGCATTTTTATCATGCAACATGCCGATTTTAACATGATGTTTGCTGTTTGTACTGGTTTTTCCGTAGTGAGTATTATCATCATGTTATTTGCGCAGATACCTGAAGTGAGAATCACAAAAAAACAGATGGATGCTATGAAAGAAAATACATGGCAAGATTTCTTTGAGAAAAGTGCTATTCCTATTTCAATCATTATGCTCCTCACGGGAATAGCTTTCTCAAGTATCCTGACCTTTCTTAATTCTTACGTAATAAATATTAATTTATCAACTGCGGCAAGTTTCTTTTTTATTGTATATGCTACATTCATCATAATTTCAAGACCATTTACCGGTCGATTGCTGGATATTAAAGGGGATAATATTGTTATGTATCCGGCATTGCTATTATTTACGTTAAGTTTAGTATTGCTTAGTCGAGCAGAGTCCGGTTTCATCCTTTTGCTAGCAGGAGCGTTAGTTGGCCTTGGTTTTGGGACGATTATGTCTTGCGCCCAAGCCATTGCCACAAAGAAAGCACCGCAGCACCGCATCGGACTTGCTACTGCAACCTTTTTATTTTTTCTGGACGTAGGGGTAGGGTCTGGTCCTTTCTTAATAGGAAATATAATCCCTATCGTTGGTTTTCGGGGCATGTATATGATAATGGCTGTTGCTGTATTTTTATCTATCTTTTTATACTATTTTGTACATGGGAAGAAGGCGGCAACTAGTAATTAGCCTGCTAATATAAGTGATGAGATTGGATAGGCTACAATGAATTGAACAGTTTGCTTAAAGGGGCGGTCCATTCATGGCCATTATTCTTCAAATGTGCGCAACTTATTTTACATTATCAAAAAGCAAAACGTCCCTCCCACTCCCAAGGGAACCGAACCTTTTTGCAAAAATCCAATTTCGCGTATTAGTATCACCGTTCGATCACAACACATGTTGAGTGTGTGGCGTTGATAGAACGGAAGTAGCCAGTATTGGCGGGTATTTGAGGTGTTTGGTTAATTTTATAAGTGTGTAATTATGTTCTCATAGACGTCGATTTTAGGGGCGAACATACGTAGGGGGTCGGAATCCCTAAACAAATACACGAAATTATGTACATATACACGGAATTATGGGGATATTCGTGTAAAGGTATATGATTTCGTGTATTTATGCGACACCCCATAAAATTTGGAAGTTTATAAAGGAGATTTATATCGAGTATGTAGTTGATGAAGCTAAGTACAATAAGGACTTATGTGGGTATTAGCAGTAGCTAGTGCCTGATAAGAAGCTGGTTGATTGACGGAAAGTCTTAAGGCAGTTTGTTATATGGCGGTGGTGGCATGTAATAAAGGTTATATTTTAGTTTAAGATTAGTCGGGGTGAAACGTGTCATCTGTAATGGCAAATAAAACTTTATATATGAATGAATTTGGCAGGTGTTTTATATTTTTATGCGAAATGTTAAAAAAGAAAATAAAATTTAAACTAATTAGGATACAAGGAGGATTATAATGGAATTGATTCAAGTAAACCAAGAAAAATGTATCCGCTGTGGCTTCTGTGCAGACGTTTGTCCCAGGAGCGTTATCAATATGGGTAATCAAGGACCAGAGGTTATAGGTACAGAAGAACGTTGTATCGCCTGTGGTCATTGTGTGGCAGTTTGTCCTCAGGATGCATTGGATAATGTGAAGACACCTTTAGCCCAACAGTTGCCAATAGGAAAAGCACCTGTTCTTGACGCGGATACGGCGTGCCATTTTCTACGTGCTCGACGATCGATTCGCCGTTATAAGAAAGATGGTGTATCGAGAGAAAAAATTCTGAAGCTCCTTGATATTGCCCGTCTAGCCCCGACTGGCAGTAATGCACAGGGCGTCGCTTATCACGTCATTGATAACGCTGACATACTGCGCAAAATTACAGCTGCTACGGTTAACTGGATAGATGAGCAAGTGCAAAAAGGTTCTCCTTGGGCACTGCCTTATGCGAGTTCAGTCGATAATTATCGTAAAACCGGTCAGGATATCATTTTACGGGACGCGCCATGTCTGGTTGTGGCCATAACGGAGAAGAACTTTCTGCCACGCGGTCGGGATAATAGTCATTTTTCACTGACTTACGCCGAGCTGTATGCACCGGCTATCGCATTGGGAACGTGTTGGGCAGGGTTCTTTGAAACGTGTGCATCGGCCGGTTATCGGCCGATGCTTAGTCTCTTGAACCTGCCGGAAGACATGATCGTTACTGGTGGGTTGATGGTGGGGTATCCCCAGTATTCTTATAAACGCTTAGTAGATAGAAATCCTTTGCAAGTCACCTGGCAGTAAAGGAAGAGCCTGATGTAGAAAGGGTTCATCGTTTTTTTGTAATTGTATATGTGTGATTTTCTGTTCGCTCAGACTTCGGTTTGGGCGATTTTCTCATGGAGGGTGTCGCGGAGTTGATGAGTTTCGTGTGACAGTATAAACAAATACACAAAACTGGATACTTTTACACGGAAGTCAAAGGGTTTCGTGTAAAGGTATGGTGGGATAAGAGAATGCAGTTGCTGAAGTCACTCAATCAAAAAAGCTTACCAGGATTTTGTTATCTTGGTATTACTGGCAATGCCTAAGTTTTTTACTTAGGAGCGTTTTGCGCAAGTACATAAAGGCAACTGTAGCAAGGGTTCGTGGAGATTGGGCAGTAGCTAGCGTGTGATAAGAAGTTGATGGCTATAATTCTAAATAATTCACGCTAATAGGTTAATAATACATACAAAGATTGATTAAGGGAGATTAGCATGGATATAAAAAAGCTGCTGTTTAGTTTGGTTTTATGTCTTGGTGCAGGGGGAATAGGATATTACTTTACTATACCTTCGATTGGTACTTGGTACACATTGTTGCAAAAGCCTGTATTTACGCCACCAAACTGGATTTTTGGACCAGTTTGGACATTATTGTATATCATGATGGGTATTGCATTGTATTGCGTATGGAAAAAACGTGATCAGAAAACCAAGAGTAAGGTTGGTGCCTACACTTGGTTTTATATGCAGCTTATTTTAAATGTTATGTGGTCAGTGGTGTTTTTTGGCCTACATTCTATATTCGGAGGACTTTTAATTATTGTTGGTTTATGGCTAGCAATTGCAGTGACAATCCTAAAGTTTAGGGAACAAGTGCCTAGTACTGCTTGGCTGTTGGTTCCTTATCTGTTGTGGGTTTCTTATGCCTGTTTATTAAACTATAGTCTGTGGCGTTTGAATGGTTAGATCCATACAGTGTATGAGACATCCATGCCAGTCGGAGTATCAAAGTGACCCTTCAAGGCGTTATCCCATCATTCGACTCATCGAGATGCCAGTTCTCATGGCATTACTGCCAATGCCTAAGCTTTTCACTTAGGAACGTGTCGCACTTTATTTCGCTCAGACTTTGATTTGAGCGATATTTTGTTGGGCGGTATTTAATATGCGTAATTGGGAGAAGTTAGTGCGGAATTGTGGTAATATAAGGAAAGATAATAATTGATTTGCAGAAAGGTTTGAATTTTGCCTATTTGGATTATTATAGTTGAAAGCGCTGATTTTGTTGCGCTTTGGAAGTTATTCTAATAAAACAGGCTAAACTTCTGAACAGCTACTAGAGTATGTCCACAATGAGGGCAACGCCTAATCAGGAGTAGCTGGTCAAGCAATTCTATGGAAAATCAATAAATATTTGTGCGAAAGATGCCATTCACAAGCAGAAATTCTTAGAACAGAAAGGTGTTAGGGAAAAGCAAATGGAATTATTACAATGTGAAATTATGATTTTCACTTGACGAGGTGATGAAAATGACCACAATATCTGCAGTTAAAGCAGAATCATATGATACCCAAGTGGTTGAACAGGCAATGGATGAACTGCTTGGCTTAATTGGCAGTATGGAGCATTATGTTAAACCGGGAGAAAAAGTATTAATTAAACCCAATATGCTGGAAGGCTTGTCGCCGGAAAAGGCGGTAACCACCCATCCAGAGGTAGTGCGGGCGGTCATCAAGGCCGTAAAAGCGGCCGGAGCAGTGCCAGTGGTGGGTGACTCGCCGGCAATGGGCAATACCTTGAAAGCTGCACAAAAAACGGGTATCTTAGCGATATGTCAAGAAGAAGGCATTCAATTACTTCCCTTTCAGCACGCTATTGATATACCATTTCTCGCCGGGACGATGGTGAGGAAGTTTGTCTTAGCACAGGAACTGAAGGCGGTCGACAAAGTCATTTCCCTGGGCAAGATGAAAACCCATTCCCTTACCGGCGTTACTGGCGGTATCAAAAATCTCTTTGGGTTTGTGGTTGGGCCGAATAAAGCCCAGTTTCATCTGCGTATGCAAAAACGTAGTGATTTTGCGGCCATGCTGGTGGATTTGGCTCAAGCCGTGAATCCGGTGTTATTTATCATTGATGGGATTGTTGGTATGGAAGGCGACGGACCGCGCAACGGAACGCCATGCAAAGGGAATATCCTCTTGGCGGGCACCAATGGTTTTGCGGTAGACATGGTCATGGCCGAGATGATGGGCTTTCGCGGTGACAAACTGCCGGTGGTTGCACAGGCATTAAGGCAGGGGTTGGTACCATTACGGGCAGAAATCACAGTGACTGGCAGTGCTCAAAATACCAGTCTTAGCTTTAGGGAACCCAAGAATATGTCTGCCCTGGATACGGTGTTGCCGAAATGGTTGGCCGCGTGGGGGCAACAGCAACTAACAGCAAAGCCGGTAATAGCACCTAATTGCGTTGGCTGTCGACGCTGCGCCGAACACTGCCCGCCCCAAGCCATCACGCTAATAAACAATCAAGCCTCAATCGACTATGCGCGGTGCATTCGCTGCTACTGCTGTCAGGAACTGTGCCCCCATAACGCGGTTAACCTAAAAAATGGTACGCTACTGAACGCCATTTTAAAATTATGCGGACGCAAATAATACCACAAAATGCTGTCCCCCTGTTTTTTAATCGGGGAGAAAGGATCAGGCCTACGTTGCTGCGCAATAATGGGAATATAATTCGATTGTAGGTAAATGCTGTTATGAAGAGCCGGATGCCTTAATAGGGCAAGCCCGGTTCTGTGAGGGTTGCACGCCAAGAGGCGCGCTTCTACTCGACTCTCCACCATGTAAATCAGGATTTTTTGAAATAGCTAAAACCCGCTAATTACCCGACTTTGTTTGAGTAGTTAGTGGTTTTTTGTCGTTTTGTGGCTATTTTTAAAACCTCTACCACCTAAAACCATATCTTAAAATGCAGGAGAAAACCTAAGTTTGTTTAATAAGTAAATAAACAAATTAGAATTTTTATAGCTTACGTTCTTACATGTTAAAGACTACATTCTGAAAAGAGGCGGTTTACATTGCAGCCCAACAGCAAGTATACATTTGTGCAAAGTAGAGAAGAAGACTATTATAACAGTCGATGGAAGCATGATATAAATAGTAGTATCATTTGTGTTGGATTGCTTTTTCTTATATTGCTCGGAGCAGCTCGGCATGACTTTATTCTTTATTTTAACAATGACACGGCGATAGCTTCTTCTAATATAATTTTACTTATTCTTCGCGGAAATGGAATTATTATATCGTTGACTATTATTATATGGCTTATATCGCATCGGAATAAACCCAAGAGCATGCAATATGAGCGATATATTTTTGTTTGGGAATTAGCTATAGTTATTATGTCCCTTTACTCGGATATAATCAGACCTCAGTCATACTACCTCAGTTCTACTGTTGAAATCCCGGTTATTATGTTTCTATATCTACTTGTGCCACAGCATAACCGCTTATTGCGTATTTTGCCTCCAACTATATTTAGTATTGGCCTAGTGCTGATATATTATTTTCATAAAGTACCACCGGAGACGTTAGGCTTTGGAAGCTTATATATCGGAATAGTATTTGTAAACTTACTAGGAGATTATTTTGCAGACAAAATGTATTTTAAAGATTATCTGCTTTATTGCCTTTCCAATGGTGACGAACTAACTGGGGTATATAACAGACGATATTTAGAAAAAAAGTCGAAGGAGGAATGGAGCCGTTGCCACAGGCATCAAAAACCAATCTCAGTCTGTCTAATGGATATTGATTTTTTTAAAGATTTTAATGATACATATGGACACCAGTGTGGTGACGAGGCCTTGAGAAAAGTGGCTACTGAGTTAACCAAAAGCATTAAATTGTCTGATGATTTTGTGGCTCGCTACGGAGGTGAAGAATTTATCATCATTCTTCCGGATAAAACTATGGAAGAAAGTAAAATACTAGCAGAAACTGTTCGAAGATCTATTGAAGAATTAAAAATACCGCACAATACCTCTAGTGTTTATCCATACCTTACTTTGAGTATTGGAATTTCTAATGTAGTTCCTCATGACGGAATGAAGTATGAGGATTTGGTTCACCAGGCAGACATAGCATTATATCAAGCAAAAGTAGAAGGGAGAAATCAGGTGTCTACCTACTGAAGAAAAAGCTCTATCTGCTTTAGGATGCCTATAACCCTGTAGATTGGCACCCTTGGGGTGATGAAGCATTTGAAAAATCAAAACGTGAAGATAAGACAGTGTTTTTCAACAGTGGTTATAGTTGTTGCTATTGATGCCATGTGTATTAAAGACACCAAAAAATTGTGGGCGGCCATTGACGCTATTTTATAGAGGTAATATTATTCGTAGATGCTTGACGTAGTGTGAGTAGAGCAGTATAATTAAAAAAACAAAGGTGTATATACACCTAATGGTAACCCAATACAGGGAGATACATCTATCATGGAGCATATTAATGAAGTTTATCCTAAACGTCCTAGCCTATGCAATTGTATGAATATGCGGCGGGCTTCTCGTGCAGTTACTCAGTTTTATGACGAGGTCTTGAAGCCTAGTGGACTTACAATTGCCCAGTTGGCGCTGCTGCGACATCTCGAAATATTGGAACAGATCACCATAAGCGAGCTGGCAAAGAAAATGCGCATCGACCGGACTACTCTGAACCGTAATATGAAGCCTCTTGCAGATGCTGGACTTATTGCAATTATCCCGGGAAAAGATTCGCGTACCCGGGAGATAATGCTGACGCAAAAGGGCAAAGATGCAGTAGTTTTGGGGTGGTCGCTTTGGGGCGAGGCTCAAAACTCTATAAAAGAATACATGGGAGAAGAGGATCTGGTCAAGCTTATACAACTGCTGTCGAAGTTAGAGGCACTTGTTCCTTAATTCAACTGATTAATAGGCCTTGTATAGTATAGGTACATATGTGTATATACACGCTATTGCCTGTGGGTAAGGTCTACAAAATAAAAAGCGAGGAGAAGTACAATGAATAAAGAAACGATCAGAAAGTATATTCTGGATTTAGGCGTCGACGATGTGGGTTTTGCTAAAGTTGAAGACTATCATAGCCCTAAATCTTACGCGATCGAAACCTTTCTGCCAGAAGCGAAAACGATTATCTCTTTGGTATTTCAGGAGTTGGACACTTGTGAAAGTCCTAGCGTCACCATTGCCATGAATGGTCGGCTGGACATGAATTACTTTCAGCGGTCTTGCAGTTACCAAATCAATCGCTTCCTTAAAAGAGAGTTTCAGGCGAAGGTAGTGGATATGCCCTTCTCTTCCCCGATGGAACAGCATAAAGACAGAGCAGCGTTAGGGGACTTTTCTCAGCGTCACGCGGCCGTGGCCGCCGGAATGGGGACAATTGGTCGGCATAACCTTGTCATTCATCCACGCTTTGGAACTCGGATCGGTTTGACGGCTCTTATCACCGATCTTGAGATTGAACCGGATGCAAAGATAGAACAAGACTTATGTACTCACTGTGATCTGTGCGTCAACAACTGTCCGGGAGGTGCTCTCGCTGAGGCCGGTAAAACAGAAATCGGCAAGTGCATGAAACACTCACAACCCTATGGATTACGTTCTAACATCGGTTTTTGGCAAAAATTTGCCGACAGTTCACCGGCAGAGCAAAAGCAGATGTTCATTGATGAGGAATATTGGCGTTTACAGCAGGCGCATTCTATCGGGATGCAATATTATTGCTTTAATTGTATGAAATCTTGCCCGGTTGGGCTCGGTTAATACAAGTTTATGAAAAAAGGAGCGAATCAAATGAAATCTTTATTTGACCAAACGCGATTTGCCGGTATGACGCTGAAAAACAGATTGTTCCGTTCTGCTACTTATGATGGTTTGGCTGATGAATCCGGACACATGACGGAAGCATTATTTCAAGTATATGAAAATCTGGCAAAAGGTGGAGTCGGAACAATTATCACAGGGCTTACTTTTGTAAGTGATTTAGAACAGCCTCTTCCCAGACAAATGGGCATTTCGAATGATTCTTTTATTGACGACTTTAAGAGATTGACCGACATGATCCATCAGTATAATGTCAATACCATACTTCAAATCGCAAATCTTGGTTCCCAAACTTCTCCGAATGAAAATAGCGGCAAGGTCATGTGGGGACCAAGCGCAGTAGAAGATTTGGGTTATAAAACGACTCCGCAAGAAATGACTACTGAGGAAATTCTCTTGGCACAAATATCTTTTGCAGAAGGGGCATTCAGGGCCAAGAAAGCGGGATTTGATGGGGTTCAAATGCACGTGGCCCATGGATATCTATTAAGTAAATTTTTAACGCCCTATTATAATCGCAGAACCGATGGCTATGGAGGCACTATCGAGAATAGAGCAAGGATGATTATTGAAACGTATCAAGCAATACGAGAAAAAGTAGGGCCGGAATATCCTATTCTCATTAAAATCAACAGTGAAGATTTTATGGATCAAGGAATGACATTTACAGAATGCAAATATGTATGCCAAAGGCTGGTGGCATTAGGGATAAGCGGGATTGAAATAAGTGGTGGCAGTCTTTCGTCCCGGCCTAAAGAGGGCGTCGTAAGATTCATAAAAACGCCGGAACAAGAAGGGTATTTCAAGGCATATGCCGCAGAACTAGCTAAGGAGATTAATGTGCCAGTTATCGTAGTGGGTGGTAATCGTAATTTTGAGTCGCTGACGGGGATTTTGCAGGAAACTCCAATTGAATACATTGCACTTAGTCGACCACTGATATGCGAAAGTGATCTAATGAATCGTTGGAAGGGTGGGAATCAGAAACCAGCAAAATGTATTTCCTGTAATAAGTGCTTCTATCCAGGCGGAACGAGTTGCATTTTTAACCGAAGAAATAAGTGAAATAGTTAGGATAGAGTTACAAATCAAATGTGGATTATAGGTTTAATTCTAATTTCATACGTGTGTATATCAATAGGTAAGGTCTTGATATAATCTCCACCTTTTCCCCTGATCAACACAGTACGTGAGGTATCTATGCATGTAGGATGCTTTAAGTGAGCCCTTCAAGGCGTTACCCCATCATTTGATTCATCGAGATGTCAGTTCTATTGGCTGTACTGCCAATGTCTAAACTTTTCATTTAGAAACGTGTCGCACTTTATGTTCGCTCAGACTTCGGTTTGAGCGATTTTTTGTTAGGGGGTGTCGCACTTTTACGCGGAAACATACAAATACGCGAATTTATAGAGGATTTCGTGTAAAAGTATGGAAGATTATATTAAAACGACAACCCTGTCAAGCGTCTACACAATTTTTACAATGGCATAATGAAAATATATTTAGGAAATATATTTATTGGTTAAATATAAAGGAATATAAAGTCTCGCCAAGTTCAATAATTTTGTAATGGTATGAAACGCTGAATTAGAGAGGAGCTTACATATATGTTACCATGCCCTTTTAGGTTCTGGTGCAAAAATAAAGCTGTGATATAATCTTACCGTAAACTTGAAAAATGAGGTAAAGAGTATGTCACAGCATTTATTTAAATATAAGCATTTTGAATCTGAAATTATATTATTGTGCGTTCGTTGGTATCTTAAATATCCGCTCAGTTACAGAATGCTTGTTGAGATGATGCAAGAGCGAGGATTGAAGCTAACTCATACAACTATTATGAGATGGGTTCACCAATATTCTCCTATAATTGATGAAAAAGTACGAAAACACCTTAAGCCGACCAATGATTCATGGCGGATGGATGAAACATACTTAAAAATCAAGGGTAAAAATGCATATTTATATAGAGCAGTAGATTCTCAGGGTAAGACTATAGATTTTTTTGTGTCTGAACATCGTGATAAAGATGCCGTGAAGAATT
>Ga0316600_10000284_pt1 | contig 26207 bp, 23 predicted proteins | sample OWC_soil_day5_CT_FD_207652 | JGI IMG/M metagenome (GOLD analysis project Ga0316600, IMG submission 207652) | Wetland soil microbial communities from Old Woman Creek delta, Ohio, United States - OWC_soil_day5_CT | ecosystem: Environmental > Terrestrial > Soil > Wetlands | place: USA: Ohio... | reverse complement strand
TCGCGCACGGCGCCGTAGCGGCAGCTGGCGTCGCTCTCGTCGTCGCTGACGCAGCCGTCTTCGAAGACCTGGCGCAGGCCTTCTGCGCACTCCACATATTCGAGCAGCAGGCAGGCGTCGATGGGGCCGTCGGGGCGGGCGTCTTTGTCGCAGATGCCGCGTGGGCCGGCGGCGTGCGCCAGCAGGTGGCGGAAGTCTTCGCTGCAGCGGTCGATCAGCTCGTTTTCGTTGATGGCCTGCGTGCAGGCGACCACCAGGTCGTCGCCGCAGCAACTTAAGCCATAGCCGGGGCTCAGGCAGAACTGGCGGGCGCGGCTGTCCCAGTGCACGGCCAGGCCCCACACCACGCCCTGGCCGAGCGCGCGGTTGGTGAGCTTGCGTTTGCCGCGCCAGTAAGACTGCTCGCGCACCATGTCGCCTTCGGTGAGCACCATGCCGTCGAAGAAGGCCGTGCGTGACAGGCCGCCCTCGAAGGCGCCCTGCACGCAGGGCTGAAAGTCGTGTCGGGTCTTGGCTGTCATGGCCTTCACTCCCCTACCGCGTAGTTGCAATCGTCGGACGCCGGGGCGCACACCGGCCGCGGCGCGGCGCAGCTGCGCTCGGGCGGCGGGCAGACGGCGTCGGGCAGACAGGTGACGACCGAGCAGACGAAGGTCTCCAAGCAGGCGCCGAAGTCGGGTTTGTTGGCTTCATCGAAGCGGCCGCTTTCGTCGCAGAGCTGGTCGCCCAGGCAGCGCAGCAGATCGCAGAAGGCCACCTTGAAGCACTCGCGCACGCGCCAGCGGGTGTCGCAGCTGATGCTGGTGATGGGCGCACAGCTGCCGTCTTCGTTGTAGCGCGCAGGTGGGAAGTGGCGCACACCGCCGCCGCCACAGCGCGCACAGCCGCCGCTGCTGCTGCGGGCCCCGCCGCAGCCACAAGCAGAGCCCATGGCCGCCATGCCCGCGGCACCGCCGCGATAGGCCATGCCGCTGCGCAGCGCCATGTGGCCCGATTTGGGCACCATGCCGCCCGAGCCCGACATGCTGCGCATGGCGTAAGAACCTTGCGCGGGGCCCACCACCACCTCGCGCGCATTGGGGGCCGAGATCAGCCGGGCCGCCTGGGGCGGGTTGTAGCTGCGTTGTCGCATGGACATCCTCCTGATTTCACTGGCTGTCATCGGGCCGGAACGCATGGCGTATTCGCCGGGTGCCACCGACATGAACACCACGCTCTGCCCGGGCGGGAAGACCACCGGCTCGGGCTCGGGCTCGTCGTCGCCGTCGCATTGGCCGTTGTCGCCGTCGTCGTCGCGGAAGTACTGCTGCGCCGCCGCGACCAGCGCCAGCAGGTGCACGAGCTTCGGCGTCTGCGCCATGCCGTCTGTGCTGTAGGCCATGAAGCGTGGCGCATCGGGGTAGACGGGGTGGGTGATCGAAGCCAGCTCCACCAGTTCGAGAAACGCCTTCTGCGTGCCGGCCTTGAGCACACGCTCTTCGTTGCGCTTCAGGCCGTACTCGCCTTCGACGTCGCCGCCTTCTTCTTGCTCCAGGCTCCTGCCGCTGTAGGCGGCAATGAGCGGCATGAGCACGCGCAGGCCACCCACCGCCGCACCCTGCAGGCCCTTGCCGCCAGTGCGCAAGGCCTTGAGCGCCTGGTCGAAGACCTGCGAGCGGCGCGCGCCTGCGGTGCTCGCGGCTTTGGCGGCGCCGGCCGTGCTGGCGGCACCTGCCGCGCTGGATGCAGGGGCGGCGCCTGCGGCACCGGATGTGTGGCCGGCGCCTGCAGCACCGAGGGGCACGCGCTTAACCATGGTGGCCTCCTCGTGCTGCTGCCAGCGGCTGCATCACCAGCTCGCCGCCCTCGCCGCGCTCGATGCCAAAGCGCCACAACAGCTGGCGCGGGCGCAGCGGGCGCAAGAGCTCATCGACCACCGGGTCGGCGCCGGCCGGGGTGTAGAGCTGGTAGCGCCCGCCGGGGCGCAGGAAACCGCCGCAGTCGTTGTCCACGGTGATGTAGATGGCCGGCGCATCGAAGTCTTCGGGCTCCTCGCGGCCGGGCTTGTAGGCCATGGTGACCGCGTTGCTCGCCGGGGGCGACCAGCCGCCGCGCGCGAGTTGGCGGAAGTTGAAGCTGCTGTCCACGTCGAGCGAGGCCGCGGCCACCGGGGCGGTGAGCTCCAGCACAAACTGGTAGCGGTGGTCGCCGAGGTGTCGGAAGTGGATCTGGCGCAGCGACGGCCCGCCCAGCCCGGGCTCGACCTCGGCCGCCAGGCTGGCCACCAGGTACTGCAGCACCTCGGTCGACAAGAGCACCTGCGAGGCGCAACGGTGATCGATGTCGACCAGGGCGTTGACCTGGTCTTCGTCGTCTTTGTCGATCACCAGGTCGAAGCAGGCCAGCAGCAGCCAGCCTTCGCCGCCGCCGGGGCAACGCTCGCGCACCGGGTCGGCCAGGGTCTGCAGCAGGCCCACGCCGCCGTGCGCCTGGGCCAGCGCCGCGTCGATGGCCGCGGCATCGGGAAAGAGCTCGTGCCCGCTCAGGCGGCGTGCTTCGTCGCCAAAGGCCAGGCGCAGCTCAAACTCTTCGGTGACGCGGCCGTACTCGACCTTCTCGCCGCACACGGTGGCCGCGCCGCCGCCGCAGCCGCACGCGCCACCGCAAGAGTCGCCCCCGCCGCAGCCGCACCCGCCCGGCGTGCGGCAGCGCGACTTGGGCGCGGGCTCCACGCCGCCGGTGCATTCGGCATAGCGCAGCAGCACACACACCTGCACGCGCTGGTCGGCATCGGGCTTGCACAGGTTGTGGCCGTTGTCGCGCGCCACGTGCTGCTGGCGGCGGAACCATGCGCCCACGTCCACGCATTGGTCCCAGCCGAGCACGATCTCGCGGCCGCAGTCGTCGAGCGCGGCGCCGCGCGCCACGCGCAGCATCAGGCCGCCGGGCTCCAGCAGCGAGACCTTCAGCCCGCACAAGATGCCCGCGCCGTGCAGGCGCTCGTTGTGGAAGCGCATCTTGCCGCGGTGGTATTGCTGCTCGTCCACGTAGTCGGCCAAGCGCATGGGCTTGTTGTCGAAATAGCGCACGCGGAAGAAACCCGGCGGCAAGCCGCAGGGGGCCGTGGTGCAGCCGGGTTCGTCTTTCAGGCGGGGCCATTCAGGCATGTCGCACTCCTTGGGAAGCAATGGGGGCAGTGAGCGCCGCGCGGCCGAGGCGGCCGCCCAGGCGCAGGGCGGGGGTGTCGTCGTCGCCGGCAGCGCAGGCCGGCGCGCGCTCGTCGCAGCAGGGCAGATCGGGCGCGATCACGATGGCGCCGACCACGGTGTCCAGGCCGATGCGCGGCGCTTCGGTGCCGGTGGTGTGCAGCCGGTACACCGTGTGCGCCGGCTTCATGGTCTCGATGATCTGGCGCACCGCGCTTTCGGCCGCGGCCGGCTCCACCTCGGCCGGCAGCGTGAGGCTCACGCTGAAGCGGTGCGCCAGCGACTCGGCCTGCGCGAGCGCGCGCTGGCGCTTGCCGCCCAGCGGCGCCACGCCCAGCGCGCCACGCGCGCCGAGCTGAATCGGCGCGCCCGCGCGGCGCTCGAAGTCTTCGCTCACGCCCACCGCCGAGCCCGTGTAGATCTCAAGGTAGCGCGCCAGCGCCGCCGGTGTGCCGCGCCCGGCCTGCAGCGCCGCGCCTTCGATCACCAGCTGGCGGCGCCGCGCCAGCGGCCACGAGGGGTCGAAGCTCAGGCCCAGCCAGCCGGCCACGAACTCAAGCCACTCGCCATCGGCCGCGGCCGGGTTGAGCATGCGGCCGATGCTTTCGTAAGCGGCTTCGATGTCGGTGAGGCGGCCCTCGAAGAGCGTGAGAAAGCGTTCCAGGAACGAAGCGTTGGGCGAGTCTTGCTGCGGGTCGCGGTGCGAGTAGAGCGCGGGCAGCATCGAGAGCAGGCTGGGCCGCGGGCCGGTGATGCGCAGCGCATGCAGCGCCGGCGTGGCCGTGGCCAGCGTGGCCGGGCCCACCACTTCGGTGGTGCTGGGCAAGGCGCCTTGCAGGCGCAGACGCAGCCAGAGGTAACGCCCGCGGTCGGTGGCGCGCGCCTCGGGGAACTGCAGGTTGGTCCACGAGGCCGCGCTCACCTGCCCGGCCAGCGCACCGGCGCCCAGCCACACCGTCGACAAGCCCGGCGCGGGCGCGTCGCAGGCCACATAGCTCACGGGCTGCTGCTCGCTGTGCGCGTCGTCGATGAGCGAGGCCATGCTGCCCGGCGGCAAGGCGCCGCTCGGGCTGAGCGCGGTGGCGAGCACCAGGCGCGCATCGCTGTCAACCAGGCTGAGCGTGGCGTGGCTGAAGTCGCCCACCACCGGCGCATCGAGCCCGAAGCTGATCGCAGCCTCGTCGTGCTCGGCCAGCTCCACACGGGCGCGGCCCGCGGCCGAGCTGAACTCGACCACATCGCCCACCTGCAGGAAGGCCGCCAGCCCGTGCGGCAGCGCAAGCGACTCGGGGCGCGCATTGCGCCGGGTGGGCGCGGCCAGCACCAGCGCGGCGGCAGCGCCGAGAAAGCTGAGGTCAAGCGGCAAATAGGGCAGCGGCTGGTCGCGGCGCTGGATGAGCTGCACCTGGCTGGGCGCGGCGAACGCGCCCGCGTCGCCCGACACCGCCGCCTGCACCTGGGCCGCGCTGGCGCTCACGAGCTTGAATTGCTGGCGGCCGCCGACCGCGGTGATGAGCGCCACGCGGTCACCCACACGCAGGCGGCGCGCCACCGCGGCGGGCAGCTCGATCAGGTTGCCCCCCACCGGGCCGCTGCCCTCGAAACGGTGCAGCACCACATCGAGCGGGCGCGACAGGCGGCCGGCCTGCCCGCGTTGCCAGGCGTCGTCGTTGCCCAGCACCAGGCGCGCGGCGCTCTGGCGCTCGCCCTGCCCTGCGCCGGCCGCCAGCGCCACCGGCTGGCGCGGCGCCCAGGCGATGACGCCGGCCGCAGCGTCGTTGTGCGCGAAGGTTTGCGCCAGCAGCCGCGTGCCCGGGGGCAGCGTGGCGTCGAGCTGCAGATCGTGCCAGGCGAAGTTGTGCGTGCCGCTGTCCAGCGGGCCCAGCACCAGCTCGCCTTCGGCGGCGTAGCGGCGCGGCAGCGGCTGCCAGCCGGCCGGCAGCTGTGCTTCGCCTGGCCAGGGCAGCGCCGGCAGCGGCGTGCCGTCGCCGGCCATGTGCCACAAGAAGGCCCGGCCGGGGTCAAACACCGCCAGCGTGCCTTGGTCGGTGAGCGCCACGCCGAGCGGGCACGGCGCGGGCGGCGCGGCCCAGGGCTCGCCGCTCCAGGGGTCGAAGCTGCGCAGCGGCAACACACGCAGCGGCGCGTGGCCGGCGCTGAACACATGAATGCAGCCGGTGCCGCGGTCGGCCACATAGACCGTGCCGCGCGGGCCCACCGCCACATGCACCGGCTCGCGCAGGCCGGCGCTGAGCACGGCCAGCACCACCGCGCCCGAGCGCGGCGTGGTGTCGATGACCTGCACACGGGCGTTGCCGGTGTCGGCCACCCACACCCAGCCTTTGGCGTTGACCGCCAGGCCCAAGGGCGTGTGCAGGCGGCCGGTGGCATGGCCACGCCCGCCGATGCCGGGCACGGGCGTAGACGTGGGCTCGCACACACCGCGCTTGAGCAGCAGGTGCTTCGCCGGGTCGAGCTGATACACCGTGCCGTCAGGCGCGCTCACCGGCACGAGCGGCAGCCAGTGCTGCAGCAGGGCCGGCACCGCGCGCGGGGCCAGCTCCAGCGCGGGCGCGGCGGCGTCATAGGCCAGGCCGCTCGCCTGCCCGGCCTGCCAGTGCGCGCGCTCGCGCAGCAGCAGCCAGCGGGTGTCGTTGGGCGCGCGCCCCGGGCGCAGCCGTTCGTAGACGGCGCTACGGCCCACGCTCCTATCGACGCTCATGGCGCCCCCACCACGGTGACCATGAGGCTCATGGCGTCGACAAAGGGCAGCTCATCGGGCAGCAGCACGAGGTTGAGCGCGTCGTCGGGGCTGTCGGGGTCGGGACAGTTGGTCAGGCGCACCGGCACGCGGCGCTCGTAGCGCCATTGCAGCGCGGGCTCGTCGCCTTCGGGCGACAGACCATCGGCCCAGCACGAGAGCGACTCCACCCGCCCCACGCCCGGCACGCTGAACACCGCGGCCACGAGGTCGGCGTGGTGCAGGCTGGCGCCGAAGGGGTAGCCCGTTTTGTCGGGCCCGCCAGTGAGCGCATGAAAGCCCTGGCGCAAGGTGTCGGCAATGCCCTCGCGCAGCGCGGTGGCGGTGTAGCCCGGCTTGGCGCGCACCACCACCTGCAGGTCGTGCAGGCGCACGTATTGCGGCGTGCTCACATGCACTTCGGTGGTGAGCAGGCGCAGGCCGTCGAGATGGCGCGCCACCGCGGCCAGCGCGCCGGGCGTGGGCACCGGGTAGGCCGCGTCGAGCTCAGGCACCACCACCACGGTGAGCGCGCCGGGGGCGGCGGTGTCCATGTCCACGCCCGAAACGCGCTCGCCGTCGATCAGGTGGCCTTGCGGGTAAGGCCGGCGCAGCGGCACCACGGTGGCGCGGGCGATGCGCGCGCCGGGGGCGGCGCAGGCGGCGTCGATGAAGTCGTCGGCCGTGACCGCGCGGCCGCGCTGCGCAAAGGCGCGCGGCGCGCGCTGCTTGGCGGCGTCGAGCGTTTCGGCGTCGCGCCCACCGCGCGCGGGCGTCACGTTGAAGGCGCCGCTCACGTTGGCCGGCAGGCCCGAGGGCTGGCTCACCGCGCCGGTGGCCACGTCGCCACCTTCGCCGCCGCCATGGCGGTAGATCTGCGCCACCACGCGCTCGCCGGTGCGCGGGGGGCGGCCATGCGCGCCGTCGCCGAAGATCACCGCGCCGGCTTCGGCATCGAGCACGTAGACGCGCTCTTCGGGCCCCGCGGTGTCGAAATCGCTCACCTCGCGCCAGGGCAGCCATTCGTCGGGCTGCGCGATTTCGCGGCTGACGAGTTGCAGCGTGCCCGCGGCGATGTTGCCCTGCGCGAGCTGCATCATCTGGCCGGGCTGGCCATTGCCCTGGCCCAGGCGCTCGTTGCGCACGGTCTGCAGGTGGCTGGCGGGCACGGTGTTGAAGTTGAGCGAGCGCAGCGACACCTGCGGCGGCACCGCAAAGCGCACGCGCAGCCAGCCGCTCACCGGCACGTCGGCGGGCGTGTCGTCCACCGGCGTCTTGAGCGCGCCGGGCAGCGGGTGCGGCACACCCGTGGCCACCTCTTCCCAGCTGCCCGCGGGCACCGGGCCGATCTTGGGCGGCACCTCGAAGCGGATGTGGCCCGAGCGCGTCCAGCCCTCGGTTTCGTCGGCCAGCAGCAGCAGCGGCTCCCACGAGCCGGCCAGTTCGCCGGCGCCGGGCGGGCGGTAGTAGTGGTACTCCACCAGCACCGCGCCCTCGGGCACGATGTTTTGAATGGACAGCGGCGCGCCGCCGGCCTGGGCCGAGGCGTCGTCGTCGGGCTGCTCGTCGTCGTCGAGCTGCAGGTGCAGCGCGGCGCGCGCGCCCTTGAAGCCGGCCGCGGCCGACTGGTTGAAGGCCAGCGCCAGGTACAGGGTGTCGTGCGTGGCCTCGTGCGGCTTGGCAAACAGCGCCACCGGCTGGGTGGGCATGTCTTTGAGCTTGGGCGCCTTGCCGTCCCACACGATCGAGAAACGCTCGTCGATATAGGCCTGCGGCGACGCACCCACCGCGGGGCCGGTGTCGCCCGGGCCGTTGATGTCGAGCAGCTCATGGCGCGTGCTGATAAGCGCGGCCAGCTGGGCGGGCAGCACGTCGAGGCCGCGGTCGGTCTCGAACACCGGCGGCTCACCCCCGCCGCCCTTGGCGGTGATGCGCGTGCCGGCGGCAATCAACACACCCGTGGCGCGCTCGGGCCGCGTGAGCGTGAAGGCCATGTGCGTAAGCGCAGCCTGCGCGGGCGTGAGCTTCACGCCCACGAGCTTGAGGAACTCGACATAGGCCTTCTCGGGCACACGGTTCAGCCGGTAGCCCACCATCTCGGCCAGGTGCGAGAAGAGCTGCAGCATCGTGATGCCGGGGTCGCTGTCGTTGTGGTCGGTCCACTCGGGCGCCACCACGGGAATGCGGGCGCGCAGCGACTCGAAGACCGTCTTGTGGTCGAGGTCGTCCAGGCGGGGCGGTGTCAGTGGCATCGTTCACTCCGCCTCGTTGAGGTAGAAGGGAAACACGCGGTTGAAGGAGGAGTTGGTCCGCCGCACCACGTAGTCGATCTCGATTTCCATGAGGTTGGTCTCCTGCGCGGCGGCGCGCGCGGCCACACGCTCGACGGTGATGCGCGCCTCGTGCGCCACCAGGGCGCGGCGCACCACGTCTTCCACGCGGCGGTGCGTGACGGGGCTGTTGGGGGCGAAGAGAAACTGCTGCAGGCCCGCGCCGAAGCCGGGCAACATCACCCGCTCGGTGGGCGCGGTGCGCAAGATGATTTCGATGGCCTGCTCGATGTCTTCCTCTTCGCGCGCCATTGCGAGGCGGCCGTTCACCGGCTTCACCGGAAAGGCCCAGCCGCGGCCGAGATGGGGCCGCAGCAAGGGGCTGGCGCTGGTGTTCAGGTTCGGGCGGGTGGCCATGGCCTCAGCCTCCTGCCATCACGGTGGACACCCCGCCCAGCACCACGCCGCGCGCGTTGACGTGGTTCTGCTCGGTGGGGTCGAGCAGGCGCACCACGGCGTGCCCATTGGCGAACACGCTGCCCGATCCGCTGGGGAACTCCACCGGCCCGCCCACCGGCTGGCCCGAGGTGGTTCCGGTGGTGCCGGCCGAGTCGCCGGTGGTCGATGAGATGCTGCTGTTGACAGTGACCAGCGGATTGCCCGCGGCATAGACGCCGTCAGAGCCCCCATCGGTGACCTGCTGCGCATCCGACAGCTGCCCGATCGACGGGTAGGGTATGGGCACCGGCCCGGCGGGCGTTTGGGTGTCGCACACGTTCGGGAACGCGAAGCAGATGCCGGTGGTCTTGGTGGTGATGGGCATGCCCATGGTTGGCTCCGTGGCTTTGCGTGGGCTCAGTGCACCCGCAGCGTGGCGCTGGCGTAGCGGTCTTCCCAGGGCAGCACCGCGCGCCACACCAGGGTGAAGGTGGCGGCGCCGCGGTCCATCACCACCGTGTCCACGCGCGGCACCATGAGTGCGGGCGGCTGCAGCGCGGCGCCGTCTTGCGTGACGCTCAGCGTGAGCGGCGGCTCGGGGATCAGGAGCTCGGTGTGCACATCGACCGCGCCGGTGGTGTCGGTGAAATGCAGGCGGTGACCGGGCTCGAAGGGCGCCTGGCCGGCCAGGGGCTGGCCGTTGAAGAAACGGTTTTTGAAGTCAGCGGGCAAGGCCTGCGCATCGGGGTCGAAGCCGGCCGCATCGCCGGCCTCGGCCAGGCGCGCTCCGCTGCCACGCGGGCGCCAACCGAAGTGCAGCAGCTGCGCCATGCCGAAGCCCGCGCCGCGGTCTGCCGCCACGTTGCCGAACACGGCGCCGAGCAGCGCCGTCTCCACCTGGTCGGCCGGCGCAAAGGGCCCGCCGGGCAGCATGGCGGCCACCGCATCGACCACCACCACATCGGCCTCGGGCTTGTAGGGTGCGATCTCGGCTTCCACGCGGAAGGGGCCGCTCTGCCAGGCCGGGTCGAACGCCTGATCTTCAAGCAGCACCTCACCGCCATCGAGCACGCTGCCGTCAAAAGCCAGCACCTGGCGCGCCACCAGCACCGCCACACGCTCGCCCACGCCCTGCGGCCCGCTGCCGGCCAGCGGCGCGCGCGTGCCCAGCAGGTAGAAGTGCTTGGGGGCCTGGGGGTCGGGCTGCACGATCATGGCTGCGCAGCTCAGTTGAGATCGATGCGCGTGCCCTGCAGCTTGATGCCGGCGGCAGAGAGCTCGATCTTGGTGCTGTCGTTGAACTTGAGGGTGAGCGTTTGCGCGGCGTCATCGAGCAGCAGTTCCATGCCGCCAGCCGACTTGAGCAGCACCTTGGTGGCGCCGGGGCTGTCGTCGAAGGCCAGGCGCGATTTCTCGCGCGAGACGATGGCGCGCATGTTGTTGCTGCTGCTGGTGTCCACGTCGGCCGGCGGGGGGTCTTCGTCAGACCACAGGCCGCCCAGGATCACCGGGCGGTCGAGGTTGCCGTCTTCGAAGCCCACCACCACTTCGTCGCCCACCTCGAAGGGAAAGTAGGCGCCGCGCTCCTTGCCGGCCATGAAGCGGGCCACGCGCGCCGGGGCCGAGCGCGAGCGCACCGCGCCGCTCAGCCATTCGAGCACGTAGCCCTCGTCGGTGATCTCGGCCACCTCGGCAAAGCGCAGGCCCGGCACGCGGCCGGCGCGCTGGCGCGATTCGGTCTCGGACATCACGGTGGAGAAGAGCCCTGGTCGCATGGCGGTCTCAGCCTCGGGGGTAGCCGCTCGGGTCCAGCATGCCGGGGCGGCGCAGCGAGCTCACCGTGAGGTAGCCCGCGCCCGACAGCGTGTGCACCGTCTGCGTGATGTAGTAAATGCCGTCGAAGGGCGCGTGAAAGCCGCTCAGATTGACGTGGCGGCCGGGGCGCAGGCCGGTCACGCCGATGGTGGTGACGTCGGCGGTGAGGAACTGGCGCGCCGAGCGGCGCAGCACCGCGGTGGCTTGAAGGCGGGCGCGCTCTTCGTCGAGGTTGGTGACCGAGAGGCGCTCGGTGTGGCTGTCGGGGCGGTTCTCGTTGTCAAAGGCGCTTTGCCGCGCGTCCGAGGCCGACAAGGGCGTGCCGCCGCCGTCGGCGCTGTGCAGGTCGTTGATGGCGTCAGCCATGGTCACGGTGGCCGTGAACGGGCGACGCCGGCCCGGCTGGGTACCACTGGCCACGGCGTCGGTGAGCAGGTCCCAGCCCTTGAAGGCGGGCTTGAAGTCGAGCAGGTCGCGGCCCAAGGCGAGCTCGATGGGCTCGCCCAGCGTGGCCGAACGCGACGTCTCGAAATGCAGGCTCACCGCGCTTGAGCTGCTGCCGGGCGCGGGGTCGTCGAAATCGACATAGGTTTCGTAGTCCATGCGCTCGGCGAGCGACTCGATGAACTGCAAATAGGTGTTGGCGCCCTGGTGGGTGACGCTGGCCAACGGGGCCGAAAACGCCGGCGTGGGCGCGGTGGCGCGCACCGACAGGCTCGCGCCCGAGGCGCTCACCGCCGAGCGCACGATGTCCACCTCGTGCTGGTTGCTGTAGAGCGTGTCTTGCGCGGGCTTGGTTTTGAGCAGGCTGAGCAGGTCTTCGCCCTGCAGGGTGACCTGCGCGCCCGCCGCCTGCGGGAAGAGAAACGCGATGTCGGTGACGCGCGCAAGAATCATGGGCGTCCACGGCTCGTTGCCGTAGCGGTAGTCCACGCGCATGCGGGTGCCGAAGGAGACGGGGTCGAGCCCGTTGTAGCGCCAGGTGGGCACGAGCGGGCGGTGCTCGGCGCTGTGGCGCTGGTTGTTGAGCACCACCTCCACCTGCGACACGCCGCTGGCCACGCGCGTGACCTTGGCGCTGATGATGTCCTGGCTGACCGGCTGGTCGGCGATGGCCAGCGCCTCGCCCGCTTCATCGACCAGGCGCACCTGCGGCGCGTGTAGCCGCGTGCCGGGGCGCGCGGTGGCCGAGCTGCTGCGGGTGGCTTCGGTGGTGGCCATGGCTCAACCTCGCATGCGGGTGTAGCGGGCCAGCTCGTCTTCGAGCAGCTCGATGATGACGGGGCGCAGCAGCTCGCGCAGGCGCAGCGCGTCGGTGGCGGCGCTGGCGGCATCGCCCTCGCCCGCCGCACCGGCGCTGCCGGGCGCGCGGCCAATGATCAGCTCGGGTTCGAATTCGATGGTGGCGTCGAAGTTGCCGATGTCGAGTTGTTCGTTGCTCATCGGGGGCCTCTCACAGCGGCGGAATGGAAATCACCGTGCCCGGCGCCAGCAGGCGGGGCCGCTCGTCGCCGTTGGCCGCGGCCAGCACGCGCCAGTAGGCGGCGTCGCCGTACTCTTCGGCGGCGATGAGGTCGTAGCGGTCGCCCGCGCGCACGGTGCGGGTCTTGGTGCGGTCGGGCGAGCGGCGGTCGATCTCGGCCAGCTGCTGGTTGGCCGGCTCATAGGCCTTGAGCTTGACGGTCACGCGTGCACGCAGGATGCGCCCGGTCTCGTCGAACATCTGGAACTTCTCGGCGAACTCGGCCATCACCCCGGTGAAGGTGGTGTCGCCCCACTCGAAGCGGCACACCGGCGGGGCGTGCAGCTCGCTGTCGATGGTGACGAAGGCGCGCAGCTCTTCGAGCTTGGCCGCCAGCGATTCGCCGGTGTTCGATTGGTCGAGGAAGAGCTCGGCCGCCAGCGTGCGCGCCTCGCCGCGTATGAACTGCAAGAGCGGCGTGCGCAGCCCCGGCACCGAGATGTCGGGGTAGAGGATGTTGGTGGTGACGGTAAGCAGGTCGGGGTTGAACATCACCTCCACCGGCTCGGCGTTGGCCACCGAGGCGTTGGTCAGGCGCGCTTTGACGAGTGCCATGCCCTGCCCCCTACAGCGCCACCGCCACGGCCGCGCCCACGCCGCCCACGGCCGCCGCGCCGGCCACGCCGATCAGCCCCGACAGCGCCGAGTTCAGGTCGGCCACGCCGGGGATGAGCGAGAGCGACAGGCGCTCGATCTTCTCGGGGCGCAGCTCCAGCGTCTCGATGGACACCGCCGCGGCGCCTTCGCCGCCGTTGGCGTCGAGGTCGGGGCCCACCACCTTTTCGGGCAGGGCGTTGTGGAAGGTCCACGCCGCCACCGGGAAGTACTGGAAGGGCAGCGCCACCGACACATCGGGCACGTCGAACAGCTTGCGCTGGTCGAGCAGGATGATGGTGCCGCTCTTGCGCGTCTTGCGCTGGCCGGTGATGACCTGGTGGTGCCAGTCCCAGATGTCGGTGTTGAAGGTCACCCCGCGCTTGAGCACGATCTTGGGGTAGGCGGCCTGCTTGAAGAATTGGTACTCGCTGTGGTTCGCGCCGCCTTCGTGATAGGCCTCGAGCGTGGCCTGCGCCGACAGGCCTTCGACGTTGCGAAAGCCCCCGGCGAGAAAGGGCACCACGGCGTTGAGCAGCGCCGAGCCGATGGTGCCCAGCACGCCGCCGGCCACACTTTCGTTGGACGAGGGCGTGTCCCACATGGTCACGAAGAAGTTGACGCGCAGCACGGGCTGCACGAGCGGAAAGCTCATTCGATGCCCCTCCGCCCTGCGCGCTGCGGGATTCGCGCCTGGGAGCGGCCCGGCGCGCTCATGCCAGTTCCCCCCGCTCGATCACACCGCCCTCGCGGCCGATGCGAAACACGATGAACTCGGCCGGCGCTGCCAGGGCCACGCCGATGCGGCACACAAGCTGGCCTTCGGGTGAGTCTTCCACCGTATCGACCGACACGAAGAATCCCTCCTCGGCCTGCTCGCCCATGAGCGCGCCGGTGGCAAACACGCGCAGCAGGTAGTCGGTCATCAGCTGGTGCAGCCGGATGCGCAAGAGCGCGGTGTTGGGCTCGAACACCAGCGGGCGCCCCACCACCTCGGCGGTGCGCGCAATGGCCGACAGGCAACGCCGCGCGTTGACGAACACCAGCGGCCCGCCCTCGCCGGCCGCATCGCCCTGCCACAGCAGGGTGCGCGCCCCCCACAGCGCCACGCCCCGGCCGGGCACGGCGCGCAGCACGTTCACGCCGGCGTCGTAGACGATGCGGTTGGCTTCGTCGTCCACGCCCACGCCGTCCAGGTCGACCGCGTCGTCAATGCGGCGGTTGGCCGGTGCGGCATGCGGGCCGCGCTCGGCATCGACGGCCGAGAAGATGCCGGCCACCGCCGCCACCGGCGAGCGCCGCAGAATGGGCTCGCCCGGGCTGCGCTGCTGCAGCAGCCAGGGCCAGTAGAGGGCCGCCACGTCGTTGCCGTCGGTGCCGCGGGTGAGGCGATCGCGCCACTGCACGGCGGCTTCGGCCGACAGGCCGGGCGGCGGCGCAAAGAGCGCAAACCAGCGCCAGCGCGCCTGCTGCAGGCGGGTGATGACGTAACGCTGCGCCCACAGCAGATCCTCGTCGCTGTAGAGGCGCTGCAATTCGAGCGCGGGCGCGGGCCGGTGGTGCGCGGGCACGCCGGCCCCGCCCAGGCGGGCGCAGGCGCCGAAGCAGGGGCTGCCGGGCGGGTCGTCGTCGTCGCTGCGCGGCTGTGCCACGGTGTGCAGCGCATCGAGCTCGGGCAGCACCACGATCGAGACTTCGTCTTGCCGCAGCAAGAGCTCCAGGCCGTGCGGCTTGGGGTCGTCGGCCAGGCCGAGCATGGTGTTGAGCAGCACCTGCGCGCGCTCGGTGTCGATGCTGGCCGCCACGTTGACCACCCAGGCGCGCCGCCCGCCGTTGGCAAAGAAGCTGCGCAATGCGTCGTGAAGCATGGCGCCGGCCGGCGGCGCCTCATGGCCGCCGTGAAAGAGCGCCACATAGCCCTTCCAGTCGTCCACCGCCACCGCCTGGCCCACGAAATGCGGCCCGGCCACGCCCACGAAGCCAGCCACGTCGGTGCGCACGCGCGGGAAGCCCTCGGCGCGCGGCTTGGACTGGCGATAGACGCCCGGGATGGAATAGGTGGCGGTCACGGCGAAGGTGGTGCGGGCCAGTGCGGCGTCAGCTGATGTCCAGGCGCTCGTGCACGAGGTCGAGCTGCTCGACCGCGTAGTCGTTGCCCTTGGCGCTGAGCGAAGGCCCGGTGAGCTTGCTGGGCCAGGCGCGCGTGAGCGTCCAGGTCATGGCCGGGCTGTTGCGGTCGTGGTTCTCGGCCAGCAGCTTCACGGTCACGGTGCGGCTGGGCGGGAAGGTGGTGCCGCCGTCGCGCACTTCCTTGCGCCACTCCCACAGCGCCAGGCTGCCGGTGATGCCGCGCTTCAGCTGTACCGGCGGGTACTTTTCAACGCCGGGCAGCTGGCGCGGCGCCGAGGTGGCGTCAGCGCCCTCGCGGTATTCGATGGGCGTGTTTTCGCTGTCCAGGCCGGTTACTTCGGTGAAGGCGGCGACTTCCACCCCGTCGAACTCGACGATGAAATTGAAGTTGGAGTAAGGGTTCTTGTTGGCGCGTTCAGTTGCCATGGCTCAAATCTCCTGGTGCTTTACGCGGACGGGGTCACGCAGACTTGGCCGTGAACTGGCCAATACGGAAGATCACGAACTCAGCCGGCTTCACCGGGGCCACGCCGATCAGGCACACGAGGCGGCCGTTGTCGATGTCGTCTTGCGTCATCGAGGTGCGGTCGCAGGTGATGAAGTAAGCCTCTTCCGGCGTGGTGCCCATCAGCGCCCCGCTCTTCCACACCCCGAAGAGGAAGGCGTTGACGGTCTCGACCACACGCGCCCACAGGGCCTCGGAGTTGGGCTCGAACACCACCCACTGCGTGCCCAGGTCGATGCTGTGTTCGAGGTAGACGAACAGACGGCGCACGTTGAGGTAGGTCCATTCGGGGTCGCTCGACAGCGTGCGTGCGCCCCATACGCGAATGCCGCGCGGCGTGAGGTCGCGGATGAGGTTCACGCCCACCGGGTTGAGCACGTCCTGCTCGGCGGCGGTGAAGGGCAACACCAGGTCGGTGATGTTGCGCACCACCTCGTTGGCCGGCGCCTTGTGCACGCCCACGGTGTTGTCGCTGCGCGCATAGATGCCCATGGCATAGGCCGAGGGCGGGAAGCTCTCGATGCGGCCGGTCACGCTGTTGAGGGCGCGCACCCAGGGCGAGTAATAGGCGGCGTAGCTGCTGTCGTAGTTGTTGCGATGGCTCTGCAGCGTGCTCACGTCGATGGCCGAGAGCGGCGAGTCGAGCACGGCCACGCGGTACTTGAGCCGCTCGCAGTGGGTGATGAGCGCGCCCTGCACCGTCTCGGCGGTCACGCCCGGCACGGCCACCATGGCAATGTCGTCACGCTCGCCCAGGGCCTCGATGCCGGTGCGCCGTCCGGGGCCGTTGTCGCTGCCGATGAGGTCGTTTTCGGTCAGCGCGCTGCCGTTGCTGCCGCCCGAGAGCGAGCGGGCCTGGCCAGTGGCGATGGCCGGCGCCCAGGCGAGGGTGTGCGCCTCGCCCGCAGGTGGCGCCACGGTCACCAGCTTGGAGCCGGCTTCGGCGTCGTTGATGCGGGTGGCGTAATAGCGCAGGCCGGCGTCGGTGGCGGCGTCGGCGTTCCAGCTCAGGCCCTCGAAGGTTTCTTTCACCACGCCGCCTTCGAGCACCAGCACGTCGAGCTCGCACACGCGCAGGTAGGCGGCGCGCGCGGCCGGGTCGGCGGCCAGTTGCACCGTCACGCCCGCGCCCAGCGCGAGGCCGGCGCTGAAGGTGATGGTGCGCGCGGCCGGGTCCACCGACTGCAACACCGCTTCGTACTTGGCCGCGCCGCTGTCGAGCTCGACCTTGGCGCCGCTGTAGAAGCCCGCGGTGGAGGCCACGCGCACCGAGGTCTGCCCATCGGCGGCCACCTGCAGCTGCTCAAGGCTCGTCCAGCCGGCGATCGTCACGTTGGTGGGGAAGGAGCCCGCGGCGCGCTCGACCACCAGCAGGTTGTCGGCCGCATCGACCAGCAGCACGCGTGCGCTGTCGTGCGCGGCGCCGTTGCTCACCGACACCACCTCGGGGCTGCCCGCGGCGGCCGGCGCAGCAAAGCGCGAGGCATCGCCCACAAACAGGCGCGCCAGCGCTGGGTTGGTGTCGCTGGTGCGCGTGATGCGCGCCTCGGCGGGGCCGGCTTCGGCCGCGGTGAGCCCCGGGGCGGCCAGCGTGACGTGGGCGCCCGCGGCGATCTGCTGCGCCACGCGCACGGCGCTCAGCGTCACACGGGTGGTGTTGCCGCCGCCCGAGTATTCGAGCGTGTCGCCCGCGCGCAGCAGGCCGGCCCATTCGTGCGGCACGGCGAGCGGGCCGAAGGGCCCGGCCGCGGTGAGGTCGATGGCCAGCGCGGCCGGCGCCGCGCCGAGCGCAATGGGCACGGGCAGCACGGTGGCGCCGCGCTGCACCAGGCTCACATCGGCGCCGCCGGTGTAGTCGAAGCCGGCGCTGCCGCCCGCGATGGCAAAGCTCAGGTCGCCGTTGGCGATGGCCTGCACGGTGAGCGCGGTGGAGCCGCCCACGCTGATCTCGTCGCCCACGCGCAGGCGGCGCAAGGCGCCGGCGGTGAACTGCAAGGTGGTCTGGCCCACCGCGAGCGGGAAGGCCGCGGGCTCCAGGTCGATCAGCGGGTTGCTGCGCAGGGCGCCGGCGCTGGCCAGCGCCACGGGCGCGCGGTCGCGCGGGCGGACTTCGACCGCGATGCTGTCGCCATCGACCCCCGGGTTGCGCGCGGTGAACACCGCACCGCCGCCCACCGCGGTCACGTCGGCCGGCAGCGCGCCGTTGAGCAGGATCACGGTGTTGGCCGGGTTGAGCGCCACCCCGCCGGGGATGGCATCGGCCGCCGCCACGGTGACGGTGCCGCGCGTGGCGTCGTGGCTTTGCACGGTGGCCGTTCGCGAGAGCGTGAAGGGGCTGCTGGCGTCGTTGCGCGTGAACACCCGCAGCACCGTGCCCGCGGCCACGCCGCGCAGCGAGTTCAGGCGCAAGGTGCTGGTGGGGCCGCGCACCGTCACGCCGGGCGCCAGGCGCAGCACGGTGCCGCGCTCGGCGGTGGCGCTGGACTGCAAGGCATCGGCCGCGAGCACACGCACCACCCAGCAGCGCGCGCCGCCGTTGTCGAAGAAGGCCTTGACCGCGTGGCCCAGGTAGCCGCCCAGGCCATCGGCCGGGGTGACCAACGGGTCGCCGAAGAGGCGGCGGAAGTGCGCATAGCTGGGCACGAACACGGGCTTGCCGACCGGGCCTTTGCGGGCCGCGCCGACGAAGCCGGCCGTGCTGGTGCTCACGCCCTGGATGGGCTTGCCACGGTACGACGTCTCTTCGATATAGACGCCGGGGTGCAGGTACTCGGGCATATCAGGGTCCTCCTTCAGACCAGGCGGAACACGATCCGCGACACGAGGCGCGGTGTGACGGTGAAATCGGGGCCGGCGAACGCAGCGCCGGTGCTGTCGGGAACGAAACGGCCATCGGCCACAAGGCGGCCCACGCCGCCGCCGGCCTGCACCTCGATGCGCAGCGGCACGCGGGCGTTGGCATCGAGCGCCAGGCGCCCGGGCGGCAGAAACAGGAACTCGCCGTTGTCGTCGCTGCGCGTGTGGCGATCAAAGGGCTCGCCTTGCACGGCGATGCGCACGGTCAGCCCGTCCGCATTGGGGCCGGTGAGCTTGCCGCGCACGCCGGTGGCGCCGGCGGGCGCGGCGGCATGCGGCGCGGGCCACAGCGGCACGTCGGCATAGGCGGCGGGGTCGGCCAGGGGCAGCGTGAACTGCGGGTCGCCATCGGGCCAGCGCAGCCAGGCGCCGTGCGTGCGCGCGAAGGGCTCGCGCCAGAGCACACGCACCGTGCCCTCGGGCACGTTGACGAAGCGGTAGGCGCCATCGGCCTGGCGGCGCGTGGCCCCGCCAGGGCCCAGCACCGGGCGCTGCAGGCTGCCGGCCAGGCGCACGGGGAATTCATCGGCCACGGGCTCGCCGCTGAAGTGATCGACCAGCCGCATGGCCAGCGACAGGCGGTGAGTGAGGGTGTCAACACTCATGGCTGCATGGCCAGGTCGGCCTCGGTGACGCGCGCGCCGGTCTCCAGCGCCAGCGGCTCCAGGCTCGCCACGCGCAGGCGGTACACGGCCGAGAGGCGGTAGCCCAGCTCGCCCGCGTCCCAGATGCGGTAGTGGGTCTCGATGGGCAGCGACTCAAGCACGATCTGCAGGCTGTCCTGGTCGCCCCACACCGGCTGCAAGACTGAATCGACCAACTCGGCGCGGCCGACTTCGGCGTGCTCGTAGCAGGCCTGCATCACCGCGCCGAGCAGGCGTGCCTCTTCTTGCGCGGCGAGCGAATCGCTGGCGGCGTCGTCGCCGTTGCGCACACCCCAGGGCGTGATGAGATAGCCCAGCTCCAGCGGCAGCGGCTGGCGCTGGCGCGTGCCATCGGCGCGGGTGCGCATCATCTGGTTGCGCAGCTCGGCATTGCCGCTCACCTGGAACAGGAACACCGAAATGAAGGGCGTGGCGGTGGCGGCCAGGTTGCGAAAGGCCGCCGCTGTGACCAGCCCCACGTTCACGCCCGCGAGCCCCAGCGCATCCACCCGGCGCTGCAGCAGCGACACCAGCGTGAGGCCGGTGTTTTCGATCACCTGCCAGCTGGCCATGCGGGGCGCTCCGGCCGGCGCGCGCCGGCTGCGTGGGTGGGGGTGGCGTCGATCATCACGACGTGAAGGCGGTTGGGCATATGGGGTCTGCGACTCGGGGCGTGAGCCTGCCAGCGCACCGCACCGCGGGCCAGCGTGGCGAGGGTTCAATGAGGATCTGGTCCACCCCTGCGACTGGAACTGAACCCTGCCGCGGCGAAGATCCAGTCCCTCGCCGCATGCGCCAGCGCCCGCGGCCCGCGCCTAGACTGCCCGCCTCGTTTCCCGCAGGAGCCGCGCGCATGGCTGCGATGAAGATCGCCGTATCACTCGATGAGCTGCCGCAGATGCTCAAGTCGATCGTGCTCGAAGCCTTGCGGCGCGAACCCGACATGCAGGTGCTCGACCGCCACGAGCGCGGTGCCGCGCAGGCGCTCATCGCCGGCCCGCAGCGCGACCCCGAAGCGGCCCTGCTGGCGCACGGTGTGCCTCGCCTCATCGAATTACACCCCGATGGCCAGCACGCGGTGGTGCACACGCTGCGCCACGAGCACTGGACGGTAAACGACCCCTCACCCTCGCGGCTGGTGGCCTTGCTGCGCGACACCGGCGCACCGGCCAAGCCGGCCGAGCCACGCGGCCTGCTCAGCCGCTGGTTCGGCTCTGCGCGCACGCAGCAGCCCGAGCCCGAGCCGGCACCCGCCCTGCCCCGGCCTGAGCCTGCATACGCGCAGCCTCCTACAGAGCCGCTGCGGCGCGACGCGCCCGCGGCCGCGCAGCGCCGCGACCCCATCTCGCTCGAACTCGCCCGCCTGGCGGCGCAGATCCTGGCCGCGCGCGCGCCCTCACCTTCAGGCCCGCAAGCGGAGCTGGCTGCGCTGGCGCGCGAGCTCGCTGCGGCATCGCAGGCCGCCACTTTGCACGAGGGCCTGCCCGGCGTCGCGCGGGCGGTGCAGTGTTTCGGCCTGCGCGACGACGAGCGAGACCTGCTGCTCATGGCCGCCCTGGTCGAAGCCGACCCGCGCGCCGCGCGCCTGGTGGCGCTGCTCAATGACCACATGAGCCGCACCCGCCCCACCGTGGGCCTGGTGCACGAGCTCGGCGGCCAGCTCGGCGCGGTGCTCGAACGTCTGGGCACGAGCGGGCCGCTGCTGCGCCTGCAACTCGTCTCGCTGGAGGGCGATGGCCCCATGGCCACACGCGCCGTCAAGGCGCAAGACGCGGTGTGGCCCCTGCTCTTCGGCCTGCAGCGCCAGGCGCCGTACACCCAGCTCGATCTGCGGCCCGAGCGCCTGGCCGAGCTGGCCCTGCCGCAGGCCACCCGCGACGAATGCGCACGCGCTGCTGCCGCTGCCGCCGAGCGCCCCGCCTCGCGCCTGCTGCTGGTGGTGGCCGGCGACGCTGGCGTGGGCCGCCAAAGCATGGCCGAGGCCATTGCGGCGCACTGGCGCAGCGCGGCCATCGTGGTCGATGGCGCGCAGATCGCCGACGAGGCCGCGGTGGGCGCGCTCTCGCGCGAAGCCCTGTGGGCCCATGCCGCGGTGATCGTCACCCAGGCAGAAGCCGTGCCCGCCGCGCTGTGGCGCACGCTCACCGACAGGCTGGAGGCCCCCTTGATCGCCACCGCGCCCACCGCGGCCATGTCGAGCCTGGCGCTCAACAGCACGCGCACACCCATCGAGGTGCACGCGCCTCGGCGCGACACCGCGCATCGTCTGCGCCTGTGGCAGGCGCGCGCGCCCAGCGGGTGGCCGCAAGACGCGCTGCGCGACCTGGCCGAACGTTATGACTTCGGCGCACAGCACATCGATGCCGCGCTCGGCCTGGCCGGCACCCGCGCCGAGCTGCGCGACGACAAAGCCCTTGTCCCCGCCGACGCGCACGCGGCCTGCGAGACGCTGCGCGAAACGCGCTTTGCCGGCACTGCCGAGCGCATCGCATGCCCCTTCGAGCCCGGCGACATCGTGCTGCGCGCCGACACCCGCCGCGAGCTCGACCTGGCCATCGCCTGGGCCCGCCATGCGGCCTCGCTCTTCGGCGTCGAAGGGCCAGCAGCGCGCCTGCGCGCAGGCGGCGGCCTGGCCTGCCTGTTCAGCGGCCCACCCGGCGGCGGCAAAACCATGGCCGCGCAGATCATGGCCAAGCAGATCGACTACGCGCTTTTTAGGGTTGACCTGTCTCAGGTGGTCGACAAATTCATCGGCGAGAGCGAAAAAAGGCTCGCCGCGCTTTTTGACGAAGCCGAGCGCGCGCGCGTGGCCTTGTTCTTCGACGAGGCCGACGCGCTCTTCGGCAAGCGCACCGAGGTGCGCGACTCGCACGACCGCTACGCCAACATCACGGTCGACTACCTGCTGCAGCGAATCGAGGCCTTCAGCGGGCTGGCCATCCTGGCCACCAACTTTGCCTCGAACATCGACGATGCGTTTTTGCGCCGCGTGCGGGTGCGTGCGGTCTTCCCCGCGCCCGACGCCGCCGACCGCAGGCGCATCTGGGACAAACTGCTGCCCGCGCCCGAGCAGCGCGCCGGCGACATCGACCTCGCACGCCTGGCCGAGCCCTTCGAGCTGATGGGTGGCGAGATCCGCAATGCCATCTACACCGCGCACCTGCTGGCGGCGCAGGAAGGCAGCGCGCTGGCCATGCGCCACTGCGTGGGTGGCCTGTGGCGCGAACTGGGCAAGACCGGGCGCATCACCAACCTGGCGCAACTCGGCCCGTGGAAAGCCGCGGTCGCGGCGTGAGCGCGTTGTATGAGAAAGATCAATCGGGTGGTGCGTCTCCCTAACTCCTAGGATGGTCGCAAAGCCTGCCCGCACTAGCATTGCCCCGCTCGCATCCAGGAGGACGCAGATGCTCTCGGTGATGGTCTGCATTCAGACTCGTATCTACAGGGACGGCCTCGTCAGCGCCTTGACCTCGCAATCGGGCATCGCCGACGTGACCACCTGCGCCTCCATGGGCCAGCTGCTCAAGCTGCCCGCCAGCGAGTGGTCCGACGTGGCGCTGGTGGACGTGCAGTCCGACAAGGGCGCCAAAGACGCCATCGACATCATCCGCCGCACACATGAGGCCTGCGGGCGCTGCGCCATCGTGGCGCTGGGCATGGACACCGACGACGACGACGCCATTGCCAGCCTGCTCGAAGCCGGCGCGGCCGGCTACGTGACCACCGGCGATTCCATCGAAGACCTCGTGCGCGTGCTGTTCGCGGCCTCCAGCGGCGAGCTGTGCTGCACGCCACGCGTGATGCGCATGGTGCAGCTGCGCCTGCTGCAAGCCAGCGGCAGCGACCGTGGCCTGCGCCATGCACGGCTGGCCAGCCTGTCGCGGCGCGAAAAGCAGGTGCTTGAACTGGTGAGCCTGGGCCGCTCCAACAAAGAGATCGCGCGCGAGCTGTGCCTGGAGGTGGCCACGGTCAAGAACCACATGCACAACGTGATCTCCAAGCTGCAGGTGCGCACGCGCCAGGAGGCTGTGAGCGTGGTTGGCGCCGCCTGACGCGCGGGAGTGCGGCGTAATCAGCGAAGACTTCCCGAAGAACGCTCGCCAGTTCCTACACTCTCCCCCGCTCGCCAAATCATCGATGTCCGCCGCGTGCCGCCGCCGCGGCGCCATCCGCTGATCTTCTCGACGATCGACGCACTGTCCCTAGAGTCGTGCTTCGAGATCGTCAACGACGACGACCCCGTGCCGCTCCACTTCGAGTTCGAACGAATATCGGATGGGCTGTTCTCGTGGCAGTACGTGGAGGCGGGCCCTGGCCTGTGGCAGGTGCGCATTTCACGAACGCGAACCGGGAGTGCCGACGGAGCACCGCACGGCTGCCGCGGCGGCGGTGGATGTGGTTGCAGCGGCCGGTGAACTCCCGCGCGAGCACGCGCACAGCGACTGATGACTGGCAGCGTAGCCCTCCCTATCTCGATCGCTCACGTGGGCCCGCTGCCATGCGAGCGCCTAACCGCATCGTTGCCCGCTGCGCCGTGTGGCACGCATGCGATCCGCGCCTACGCCGCGGCGGAGGCCGGCGGGAAGGTCGCGAATGGGTCCGTGAACGGCCAGTGGTGCAGGCAGCTGCGACGGTCAGCTGTGGGTCGCGGACTGTCAGCCGATTCGACGAACTCGCCGTCTTCAACCTGTCATCCGGATCGACGATGCCGCCATCGCCACGCATCGCCGCAGCATGCGTACCCGAATGTGCCCGACGTGCACCACGTCCACCGCCATTGAAGGGCAATGCCTATGTGCCGCCGCCATGCCATCGCCTTGACCGTCGTCGTCACCGTGGTCGTGCTGATCGCGGCCTGGCGGGTCTTCAACGCGGTGATGCGCGTCACTACGCTCGACTGATGCGGCGTCGGCTACAGCAGCCGCTCGTCGACGAGCAGCGACTGCAGCCACAGCTTCAGTTGCAGCCAAGGGCTGCTGCCGGGTTCGTCGGTCGTCGCCACCACCCGGCCTTGGTCGTCGCGGCCGAGCCATTCGATGGTGCGGCCGTCGGGCTGCAGCCTCAAGCGGTACATCATCGCGCGCTGTGCCTTGCTTTCGCTCAAGCGCAGCAACTCGGTCACCAGTGGCGGGCTGTCGATGACGACGCTGGTCTCGGTGTTGGCGATGGCCGAGCGGGGATCGAGGTTGACCGAACCGACCACCAGCAGGCGGTCGTCGACCACGGCCACCTTGGCATGCAGCCGCGCGCTGGAGTGCGCCTTGAAGCCGAAGCCGCCCGTGCGTTGGACCAGCTCGGGACTGAACTCGTAGATCTGCACACCCAGGCGCAGCATCTCGACGCGATAGCCCGCGTACCGATGATGTACCAGCGGCTCGTCCGACGAGGCCAGCGAGTTGGTGAACAGGGTGATGCGCACCCCCTGCTGCACACCGGCACTCATCGCGCGCATGCCGACCGGGCCAGGCACGAAGTACGGCGACATGATGCCGACCTCACGCCGCGCGCTGGCCATCGCGTCGAGCACCCCCTGCATCGCGGCGCCGGGCCGGCCCATGGTTGGGCCGGGGTCGCGAGCCCTTTTTCGGGACATCGGCATGCACCTCGGCACTGCCGGCGATCAGCACCAGACGGCCGGTGGCCAGCTGTGCCGTCACCGTGCTCTGGCCAAGGGGGTCCTCGGTATCGGACGGCGGCGCCGGTGCGGCATCGCCCACTGCTGCAGCGAAGCGCGCGCGGGCCACGCCGGCCGCAGCCGACGCGCCGAGCACGTCCTGCACCGGCCAGGCGAGTTCACTGTTCCAGTAGTCGTCGAAGGCAGCGGACAACTGCCGCACCACCGCGCCCGCGGCCAGCACGTCCAGGTCGACGAAGTTGGCCACAGGGTGGCTCATGAAGTACTCGTCGCCGAGGTTGCGCCCGCCGAACACAGCCAGCGCGTTGTCGGCGACCCAGAGCTTGTTGTGCATGCGATGGTTGTGAAGTTCAAGATCGCCCGGCGACAGCAGCAGGCGAACCGTGGGCGCGCCCATGCGCAAGGCCAGTGGATTGAACAGACGGACCTGCACGTTGTCGTGCGCGCTCAGGTCGAGCAGCAGATCGTCGATCGGCGCGGCGTGGAAGTCGTCCACCAACAACCGCACGCGCACGCCGCGCGCAGCCGCGTCGCGAAGCGCGTGCAGCAGCGCTCGGCGTGTTCCGTCGGGTTGCAGGTGGTAGTACTGGGCATCGATCGAACGCTCGGCCAGCATGGCCAACGCCAATCGCGCGTCGAAGGCGAAATCGCCGCGGGGCAGCAAACGGAAGCCGGAGGGCGCATCGCTCAGGCTGGCCGCCGCGATACGCGCCAGCCGGGTGTCCTGGGTGTCGGCATGTGCCGTGCTTGGTTCGCCCGGGCTGCGCGTGCCGAGCGCAGCGCAACCGAACAGCTGGACCGTGAACAGCAGAACAAGCAGCAGGATCAGCGCACGCGTCGGCATGCGCGAGCCCGAGGCAGCCATGGGCATCACGAATCGCAGCACGGCAGCGGCCTGGGCAGCGAGCCGGCTCAGGCCGACGTGGCACGGACCGGGACCGACGTGCGCCGCCACAGCCAGGGTACGACCAGCAGTCCGCTCGCGATCAAGAGCCAGTCCTGCGGCACCGCCAGCAAGAAGGCGGCGCTGCCGCCCACCAACGCCCAGACCAACGGGATGAGCAGCAGCCGCCGCGGCACCGGCTGTTGCGCCAGCAACAGCACACCCAAGCTGAAGAGAGTGACCGGACAGGGCGTGATGCCGAACATCGGCATCGCAGGGTAGCCATTACCGGCAAAACCGATCAATGGGTGGATGAGTGCCGAGTAAGCGATCAGCAGCCAGCCCAGCCAGGCGCGAAGGCCGTGTGTTCGGGTAAAGCGCAGGTCGAACCGAAGCAGTGCCGCGTGCGCGAACAGCAGGCCCTGCACGACGAACAGTGCAGCAAATGCGTGGGCCGCCTTGTTGATCGACGCGAAGAACAGGACGTGGTAAGCGACCCCGGTCCAGACCCACATCAGGCCCAGTCCGGCGCCGACGATCCGGTGCGTCCAGACAGTGGGTCGAAGCAAAGCCAGCACCATTCCCAGGCCGAGCAGATAGGCGACAAGCTGTGCCGGCCACACCGCGAGGTTGTAGGCAGCAAACACTGCCAGGAACTGGTCGGGTGTGAACGGAAGCAGCATCGGGACATCCCACAGCAGCGTGCGCATGAGCGTAGCCGGCGCCGGCCGCCTTGGTCGTGATCCGCGTCAATCGATTCGACCCACGGCTCGGCGCCCATGCCTCGTACGGGCAGAGGCCGCAGGGAAGTCGCAGTGCGGCGCCGGGGTTGGCGCGATGCTTGATCTTGCAGATGCAAGATGGCTCCCTGGCCCACGTCCGCAACTGGGTGACAGCTATGAGGTTAACCCATCCGAACAGCGGAAGGACCGGTCGGGGTCGCGTGCCGGTGTACGCGGCCCTTGGGGCGACGGGCAGCAGTGCGACGCA
>Ga0316600_10000280_pt1 | contig 26775 bp, 25 predicted proteins | sample OWC_soil_day5_CT_FD_207652 | JGI IMG/M metagenome (GOLD analysis project Ga0316600, IMG submission 207652) | Wetland soil microbial communities from Old Woman Creek delta, Ohio, United States - OWC_soil_day5_CT | ecosystem: Environmental > Terrestrial > Soil > Wetlands | place: USA: Ohio... | reverse complement strand
AGGCTCAATAAATATCTTGTTTCTTTTAAAAAGAAATTGTTGTTTGTTTTGTGTTTATCTTACGATAAGACACCGCACATCTGGCATTAATTTTTTCTACATTGTTTAGTTTTCAGAGAACACTTGCTGACGTCTTGCGTTGCCAGCTCATTTATACTAACAGAACCAAAAGTTCCTGTCAATACTTTTCTTGATTTTTTAATAAATTTTGTCGTACAGTGCAGTAATAAGTCACTGTCACTGGCGACTTGCTTATAGTATCATAAACAAAATATTACTGTCAACACCTTTTGAAAAAAAAGTGACATATTATTGCTTTTTTATCTTCTCATTTTCAATTGCCAATGAAATAAATGCTTGCATCGCAGCTGTTAAATATTTTTTCTTAAGATACAGGATTTGTCTATTCATATTAAATTGGCACTCAGCAATATCTAAAACGATGAGTTCCTGATTCGCAATTTCTTTTTTGACTGTCATCAAAGGTAACAATGTAATCCCTAAGTTGCTTTTGACAAAACTTTTGATTGTTTCAATATTACCTACTTCCAATAAAGTATGCGGTTGTATTCCATTTTTATTAAATATGCTTTCTAAAGCACACCGATAACTACAGCCTTGCTCGGTAAGAATCAAAGACTCGTCTGCGAGATCTTGCACAGTTAACTGCCTCTTATTCTGAAGCCGATTACCAGCTGCTGCTACAATCACCATTGGTTCAGCTAAAGACAAACTTGAAGTGAACTCTTCTTTTTCTACTTCTTTGTCCAAAATAAACACCACATCAACTGTATTATTTTTTAGCATTGCTCTAAGTTCTGAACAAAAGCCTAATTTAATGACAATATCTACTTTGGGATATTTCATATGATATGTTTTCAGTATTTCGGGTAGTCTCATTGTACAAATAGATTCTACTACCCCTATTCTTAAAGTTCCCTTTGGGGTATTGCTCTCATCAATAGAATCTTTTGCCTTATCAGCTAGATCTATAATTTTATTAACATATTGCAAAAAAATAGTACCATGCGCAGTAAGTTCGACGCGTCGTCCAATCCTTTCAAATAGTTTTGTTCCCAATTCTTGCTCTAAAAGCTGAATTTGTGTAGTAATGGTTGACTGTGCATAACCTAATGTTTCTGCCGTCTTGGAAAAACTTTTATATTGTGCTATTTTCGCAAAAGTTTTTAAATTCTTCAATTCCATAGTTTCATCACTTCTTTTCATTTATCAATAAAATTGAATTATACTTTCGAATAATTCAATTTTATTGATTTTATTTTTTATGCTACTATAAATTCATAATAGATTCAATATATTTTATCGAATTATTTAGATAAAGAATTGGAGGATTTCACAATGAGAACGAAATTAAAAATGGTGTTGACTTGGAAAGAAGGCTGTACACTATCAATTTCAGCTGTCATTGGCTGCGGCATCTTAGTATTACCCACCTTAACTGCCCAACAAGCTGGTCCCGCTTCACTCTTGGTCTGGCTAGTCATCTCTTTGCTTTCTTTTCCAATTGTATTTGTTTTAAGCAAGTTAGCCGCAAAGATACCAAAAGCTGGAGGCATTTCCTCTTATGCTGAAATTGCGTTCGGTCCACAAAGTGGAATGATTACAAGCTGGATACTCATGGGTTCTATTCCTATTGGGGTTCCCGCTGTAGCACTAAGCGGTGCTTATTACTTCAGTTATATCGTTCCACTAAGTTTTACACAACTAATTATGATAGCCTCAATCATGCTTTTCTTTTCTATATTTTTAAATATCCAAGGAATTAATCTATCCTCAAAAATCAGCACTAGCATTGTCACGCTGATCATTCTCATTCTTTTTATCGTCGTTTTATCTTCTATTCCCCACGTAAGACTAAATAACTTTATTCCTTTTGCACCTTATGACAATGCATCAATTCTATCTCTTTTCCCCTTAATCTTCTTTGCCTATGCTGGTTTTGAATTAATTTGTCCCTTAGCGGAAGAATTTAAAAATCCAGTACACGATATTCCGATTAGTCTATTTTTATCAGCCTTATTTATTACGTTTCTTTATTTATCTATTTCATGGGTTACGATTGGCACCAATATATATAACGAACCAAATTCTATTACCGCCCTCAGTTCTCTCATAGCCTTATCGTTTGGTAAGACTTCTGGTTCAATCATCGCTATTTTAACAATTTTAATTACCTTCTGTTCTATTCATGCAAATATCGCTGGGTTTTCGCGAATTATTTATCATGAAGCACGTGATGGTGAATTTCCACAAATTCTAGCGCAACTACACCCTAAACATAAAACACCAATCAACGCTCTCCTCGCTCTAGGATCTGCTTTTGCTTTCGTCTTATGTTCTTTTACTTTTTTTATTCCAGACTTAAATCAGTTGCTAAAATTTCCTGGCTCAGTATTTTTATTTTCTTATGTAATTTCGATGGCTGCTGGAATAAAACTATTAGACAAAAGGTCGATCGGCTGGGTTTGTGCTTGTGTTACATTTTGTATTTGCAGCCTATTATTCTTAAGTAGTGGGTTGATTTGTTTATTTCCTGTGATATTAGGTTTGCTTGGCTTTTGCTATTTAAAAATAAAATCACGATTTAACGTAATAAAACAGCCAACATCCTAAGCCTAAAAGATTACTGGATGTTGACTGTTTTATGGAGACGGGCAGAAATTAGTTTTAACTTTTCTGCCCTATTTAATTGTTTAATGGCATATTCACGTTGTTGCGCTTCTATTTTACTAGAAAAACTTTCAACATAAACAATTTTGACTGGTAAACGATTTCTCGTATACTTTGCCCCTCTTTTCGTATTATGCGCTAAAACACGTTTTTCTACATCAACGGTCCAGCCGGTATACAATGTTCCGTCAGCACATTCTACAATATATGTAAACGCAATCACTATTTAGCTTCTGTAATGGTAATTTGATTGATTACCACATCTTCTACTGGTTTATCATTGGCACCAGTTTTTACTTTACCGATTTTTTTAACAATATCCAAACCATCTACAACTTTACCAAATACGGCATGTTTACCATCTAACCATGGAGTTTTTACCAATGTGATAAAGAATTGTGATCCACCTGTGTTAGGGCCAGCATTCGCCATCGACAAAACCCCAGCACTATCATGTTGCAAATCGCGATTAAATTCATCTGGTATCGTATAACCTGGACCACCTGTACCGTTACCACTTGGATCACCACCTTGAATCATAAAATTATCAATTACACGGTGGAATATCAATCCATTGTAAAAGCCTTTTTCCACTAAATTAATAAAGTTCTTTGTTGTAATTGGTGCCTTATCTTCAAATAATTCAACACTAAATTGCCCCTGGTTCGTATCAAAGACCGCAATGCGATTTTTTTGATTGGTTGGCACTTGGGATTCTTTTGCTATATCACTGTATTTCATCCCATCACTCAACCCAGAACTTTTTTGTTCTTCATCTTTTTGACTACTATTACCAAAGCACCCCACTGTCACAAATAACATCATACTCACCATTAAAAATACAAAGCTTTTTTTCTTCATCGCATCATTCACTCCTCATTTTTCGTTATAGTTCTTGTCTCACCAGATTGTACTGGGCACCAAGTAGGGATTTTCTTACTCTCTGTGAAAAAATCAACGTCTGGCGTCCATATAGGTCCGCGCCTATGCATTGCAATCAAATACTCCACTTTTGTCCCTTTGCAAAATTCTTTCGCCCCAAGATCGCAAAATTCTTGTAATCGACTATCCACTGGGAAAAAGGCAATGTCAGCGGTTAACCCAGACATTTTTTTCAGTTGCTTTTTAAACCGATTTCTGGCAAATTTTATGTTTTCTTCAGTTTCGCCTTTCCAATACCACCAATTAAAATCACCAGCATGGAAAATACGCCAGCCCTCGACTTCTACTAGGAAGGAAATACCTTCATCGGTAGAACTGTAGGTTTTCACTTCTAGCGTTTCACTTGTATAGTGATCATAGGTATTCAAGTATACCGTTTTTTCTAGCGGCATTTTTCTTGCGCCTGCTTCGCCTTCAATATCAAAGCTCAAAAAATATTGGTTCACTTGATCGGCAAACTGCCTAATTAACGGATTGAAATGGTCAAAATGGCGATGTGAACTAAACATATAAACTGTGTCGCTTTCTGCAATTAACTTCGGAATGATATTTTCCGGATCAAGATAATAATCAAAAATCAATAATGTTTTTCCTATTTTTACAGAAAATCCACTATTTAGTAAATAGGAAACTACAACTTCATTTATCATCGTTTTCTCCCCTATACTTTTCGCGTAAATTCACGAAATAAATTTTTGATTGGTGTTTGATAAATCACATACGCAAGGGTACTGCCGCCCAAGGTACTCACTAAGAATGGAACGACAAAGAAAAACGCCCCTACATTCGAAGCCAATAAAAATTTTGCCATTGGATATGCGACTAGACTACCTATGATTCCAGTACCAATGACTTCACCCAAAATAGCCCCATAGATACTATTCGTCTTTTTATATACTATGCCAGCTAAGGTTGCACCAATGATACTACCGGGAAACGCCAAAATTGAACCAGTTCCTAATACATTTCTAAGTAACGATATTCCAAATGCCGCACCAGCTGCGTAACGAGTCCCCAAGAGTACGGCAAGCAAAACATTAATCGCGTGCTGTACTGGGAAACACTTGGCAAAGCCAACTGGAATATATACTAAATGTGCCGATAACACACCAATCGCCATAAACAGCGCAGTAATGGTCATTTTTTTTATATTCATTATTCTCTCCTATTCGGTAACTCTCGCATATCTTTTGATAATATCATCATTTAAATTGAAGATAGCATCTAACAATCTGACTTTAAAGGTACCAATTCCTTCATTTTCTAAAAGTGATTCTACAGCAAGTTCCCCAGCGATTCCCATACTTAAAACACCAGATACTGCACCGACAAAAGGATCACCAACTGCACAATAACTCGCAACTAAAGCAGTCGTCATGCAACCAGTACCAGTAACGCGTGTCAAAAAAGTATGTCCATTATGTATATGACAATGTTTATCCTTGCAAGCAACAATATCAACTTGCCCCGTAACCGCTACAACCCCATCGATTTGCACCGCCAACGCCTTAGCTGCAGCTTCTCCACCATTACTTTCGGCAACAGAGTCAACCCCTTTGACCTTGGTATCTAAGCCACACAACATTTTTAATTCCGACATGTTACAGCGAATGACGTCCGGTTTAACCTCCGCAATGATCCGCTTGGCAGCTTCGGTGCGGTACATTGTCGCGCCAACGCCAACTGGATCAAAAATTACTGGAACCTTCAATTCTTTTGCTCTATTTCCTGCGAGGATCATCGCTTCTACTGCTTGTGAATTTAAAGTGCCAATATTGAGTACCAATGCTTTCGCATGGCTTACCATTTCTACAACTTCATTTACATCTTGCGCCATCACTGGCGAAGCACCAATTGCTAGCGTTATGTTCGCACAATCATTTACACTAACATAATTGGTTATTTGATGAATGAGCGGACTGTCTTGTCTTACCCTATGTAACCTATTTGTCATTTGTCCTATTATCATATCTATAACTCCTATTTACACAAAAATAAATACTTAACTCTAATATTATAATACAAAATTTATAATATAGCCGCATAAAAAATAAAAATACACCTATTTTTCATTAGGTGCATAAAAATATTTAGAATTACGCTACAAATAATTGAATCAATAACAATACCGTCAAAGCAATAATAAGAATAGTAAATATCCACGCAAAGATATAATAGACTCCAGTATTTTTATGGCTTCCCATGATTTTATCATCACGAGACAAGAGTAGGATAAAAATTAAAATCGGTGGCAATAGCACTCCGTTTAACACTTGTGAAAGTAACATAATGTTATATAGAGACAAATTCGGTACAAAGACTACCCCCGCCCCTAGCAAAATTAATACCGTATAAAGCATAAAAAAAGTTGGTGCCTCTTGGTAGGTTTTATTAATCCCATGCGACAATCCCATGACTTCACAAATTGCATACGCCGTACTCAAAGGTAAAATCACTGCCGCTAATAAGGCTGCACCTAATAGGCCAACATTAAACAATATACTCGCATATGCTCCTGCAAAAGGCTCTAAAGCAATTGCCGCTTCTTCAACATTTTCTATTACATCAGGATGACCATATAATGCGGTAGCAGTCGTAATTAAAATAAAAAAAGCAATGAGCCCCGTAAAAAAAGTCCCGACAAAAATATCTATACAAGTATAACGATACTCTTTTACGGTGATTCCCTTATCAACAATAGCCGCCTGCATATAAAATTGTCCCCAAGGTGTAATTGTCGTACCAATAATTCCTATCGCAGTAAAAAAGTAATCACGATTCTGATAAAAAGCTGGTACAAAAGCTGCCTTCATTACGTCAGTCCAAGATGGCTCAACTAAAATACCGGCAAAGATATAACTAAAAAAAGTAGCACATAACAAAAAAAATACTTTTTCCACGTAATTATAATTTGCCTTTACCACCAAAAGCCAAATGAAAAAAGCAACAAAGGGTACAGCAATATATTTACTAATCGAAAAAAAAGCACAACCTAATACAATTGCCGAAAATTCTGAGGCCGTCGTTCCTATATTCGCAACCAAAAAAAGAATCATTACAAACACAGCCCAGCGCTTTCCATACCGCTCACGAATGAGTACAAAAAGACCTTTTCCCGTAACGATCCCAATACGCGCTGATATTTCTTGCATGACCCCTAAACAAATCGTACTAATCAATAAAACAGACAATAATGCATAGCCATACTTTGCTCCAGCGCTAATATACGTAGCAATTCCACCAGCATCATTATCAGCAAACGCTGTGATAATCCCTGGGCCCATAGCAGCAAAAAATAAAGCTAGTTTTTCCCGGAACGTCTTCGGTGGCAGCTGCATATTTCTTAACCAGTTATTTGCAAAGCTGCCAATAAATTTTCGGTCCTTCACCCCACCACCCCCACACAAATTTTCTTGATAGCAAAAGGGACATTACAATTTAATTTTGTAACATCCCTTTTATACTAAGCTTACGCCCACATTTCCTATCTCATTCTATGTGATGATCTGGTAGATTGCGCTTATTTTCTTTTTCTCTTTTTACTAGACAAAATTATTTTACTCGTTTTATTTTCCTTTACCGTAGTTTGCGCTTTCTCGTTACCTTTTTTATGTTCCATATAATATTTGAACCCAATCAAAATCGCACAAAAGACTAACATAACATCCAGAACGGTTTGCAGTGTACCACCAGTTGGCCATTGCCTTGTACTTAAATGCCAAATAAAGATAGCCGCAAATACGATATCATTAAACTTCCCCATATTCATTTTCCCCATTGTTAAAACCTCACTTATCAGATTCTTCAATTGATACTGGTACTATTTTAAAGGCATTGCCATCGACTAAACCTAGGTCAGTCAATTTTAATTCTGGAATCACTGGCAAGCTTAAAAATGCTAAGGTTAAAAAAGGATCATAACAGTCCTTAATGCCTAGAGAATATGCCAAATATTTCAACTTTTCAACTTGCTTTGCAACTGTATGCACATCTTGATCTGACATCAATCCGCCGATTGGCAAAGCTAATGAATCTAATATTTTACCATCGCAAGCGACCGCAATACCACCTTGAATCTGCTCCAATTCCTTGGCCGCAACTAAAATATCTTCATCGTTCGTACCAATCACGATTAAATTGTGAGAATCATGGGCAACGGTTGACGCAATCGCCCCGCGTTTTAAGCCAAAACCATGTACCAAGCCTGTGCCAATATTGCCCAAGGAATTGTGACGTTCAAATACAACTAATTTTAAAATATCTTGTTTTACATTTGTAAGAAAGAAGCCCGCTTCCCGATCAACTTCCATCTCCAATGCCTTTGTTACGATTTGGTGTGGCACCAAACCAATAACACGAGCTTTATTTGTTGGTGCGGGTATACGTAATTTTGTTTGATCAATCTCTGCCAAATGCATCGTTTCTTTGATTTTCTTACTGGTGATAGCTTCACCCATAAATAATGGCGCATTTTCTTTCGCTACGATAACACCATTTTTAAAAACAAGTGTTGGCTGCCAGCTTTTTAACTCATCAAATACCAAAATATCCGCTTTATAATTTGGTGCAATCGCGCCAATTTCATCAAGTTTAAAATAACTCGCCGCATTGATCGTTGCCATTTGCAAAACCGTTGGCAATTCTACCCCTGCTTCTGTCGCCAAACGAACCATATTGTTGATATGGCCTTCGGCAATAAGATCAGCGGGATGGCGATCATCCGCCGCAAACAAGCAAAACTGCGAAGTATATTTATTAATAACTGGTAATAAATTCAATAAATTTTTTGCCGCTGAACCTTCACGAATCATCACATGCATCCCCGCACGTAGTCGGTCTAAAGCCTCTTCTGGGGTTACGCATTCATGATCAGATTTTATTCCCGCCGCTGCATAGGCCATTAAATCATTACCACTTACCCCTGGCGCATGTCCATCGATTTGTTTATTTTTCGCTAAGATTAATTTTTCAATCACCTTACTATCTCGATAGATAACCCCTGGATAATTCATCATCTCCCCCAAGCCCAATACACGAGGATGATTGATAAACTTTTCTAAATCCGCAGCAAAGAGTTCCGCCCCCGAATTTTCCAAGTTACTCGCTGGTACACACGATGGCAACATAACATAAACTGATAAGGGTAAATTTTCCGTTGCATCTAATATATATTTAATTCCATCAAGCCCTGCAACATTGGCGATTTCATGCGGATCAGCAATAATTGTCGTTGTCCCTGTCGGTAAAACCGCCCGCGCAAATTCACTAGGACTAAGCATTGAACTTTCAATATGTACGTGTCCATCGATAAATCCCGGGGTAATGTATTTACCCATTAAATCAATTTGATTTTCCCCAGTATATTCGCCTATTCCAGCGATATAGCCATCGACAATCGCTACATCTCCTTTGATAAATTCACCGGTAAATACATTAAAGACATGAGCATTTTTCAGCACCAAATCAGCTTGTATAGCCCCTTTGGCCACTCCAATTAACTTGTTTATATTTTTCATTACGATCCACCTATCAAAATAAACTTCTTCATTGACTCATTACAATATATTATCAAATAACTAAGCAAAAGCAAAGTGCTAATATAGACAAAGAACTACTGAGTTACTCAGTAGTTCTAGATTGTAGACATACTATGGACAGACAGGCCGCGGGTCGGTGATAAGCACTCATCTGCGGCGTTACAGCAAGATACTGCTCGTCGACGTACGAAAGTACGACTCCTTCGCACTCCCTTACTGTGCCTAGCATCTGAGTACTTCTCGCCAACCGGCAACCTATCTTCGTACTAGTTTATAAGTGGAACGGATTTAGATATTTTCTAAATCATCGACACAAATATTCTATTTTGTCAACAGCCTGAAACTACTAATTACTCAGTAGTTCTTTTATCTATATTTCTTTGCTTTACTTCTTCAGCAATTTTTGCAATTTTTGTTCCCGGTAAAGTAAAGCCGCGCCCCATAACCTCATTGGCATCTTGAACAATCATAAATGCCATCGGATCAATCGTATTGGCAATCAACTTTATTTTGCCAAATTGCGTAAGATTTACAACAACAAAGATAATATCCTTCCGCTGATGCGTAAACGCACCTTCACCCTTTAAAAAAGTAACACCGCGTCCAATTTCACTAATAATCCCCTCAGCAATTGCCGCCGCTTGATTCGAAATAACAATAATCGTTTTTTTATTATTAAAACCAGCCGCTACTTTATCGGTAAGCCCCGAACTAACATACATCGATATTAATGTAAACATAGCCAGCTTTACACCAAACAATATAGCTGCTAGTGCCATGATCAAGCAGTTAAAAGCAAAAATAACGCTCCCCATATTGAGCGAATAATATTTTTTAACAATTGCCGCTACAATATCAAGACCACCGGAACTCCCGTTGGCCCGAAAAATAATACCATAACCAATGCCATTAAATACTCCACCATAAATTGCCGCAAGCATCGGATCGTCAACAACATTATAATTTGATAAAAATCTCATGGCATCAATACAGATAGAAAACAAAACTGTACCAAAAACAACATCAACCGCATAAATCTTTCCCAACGTTTTATAAGCAGCAATCAAAAGTGGAATATTCATTACAAGCATTTGTACCCCTATTGGCAAAGCAAATAAATAGTAGAATATAATGGCAATTCCACTTACGCCGCCACTTAGTAATTGGTGCGGCACTAAAAATAAATTGATTGAGGCACTACTAATTAAACAGCCAATTAAAATTAAACTATAGCGAAATATTTTACTCTTCATCATAAACACCTCAAATTTTAGCTCATTGTTCAGCTAGAGTTGTTATTCTAAATTCTTCTAAATCGCCTTGGCTAACATCCAGTAATAATTGTTGTTTTTCATCTTGTGGATTTTTGTATATGTAATAAATATGACCATTGATTTTTTCCTTGTTGGCTGGTCCATATTCTTTTAGGATTTTGTGTGAAGTTGCCCCAATTTGTACCCCTTTTTTTGTTGTATATTCTTTATCACTTACACGAATATCTACGACTTTATTTGTAAACTGATCAATCCCAATTCTCATATCATTGCCCTTGTAAAAATAATACGTAACAACATTATCCTTGACAATATAATCAAAATTTACCCTAGGTTGACCAATTTTTGCTACCATAGTTTCGTAAGTATCACCTAATTTTATCTCCTTATAAGTAAAATCTTCTGGGTTGGCTGCTAAAACTGTTGTTGTAAAAGTAAATACTACCATCGCACATAAAATAATTTTTTTTAGCACGCAATCGCCTCCTTTATTTCAACTTTAATTTTGCTAAGGCATCCGCCAAAGCCGTATTGACTGGTTCATTACTCGCTTTTTGCTGCTCTTTCATATACTTAGCAACTTCACCTTTGGAGACCTTCGTATTATTTTCCTTACTCTTACGTTTTTGAAATGTCGTTAATTTCTCCCGATACCCACACGCACAAAAGAAGATCTTGCCTTCACCTTCACCGCGCATTTCTAATTTTTTATGGCAATTTGGACAACGGGCATTCGTTACCGTTGATAAGCCTTTACGATAACCACAATCACGATCTTGGCATATAAGCATTTTACCTTTTTTACCGTTCACTTCTAATAAGAACTTACCACACTCTGGACATTTCGTTCTTGTTACATTATCGTGACGGAATCGCTCTTGACTATTTTTGATATTTGTAACCACAGCTTGGGCATAATTTTTAATATCATTGATAAACGTATTTTTCCCGAGCCTACCGCTGGCAATACTGCTCAGATTTTGTTCCCATTTTGCCGTCAGTGCTGGTTCTTTCAGATCATGTGGTACCAAATCTAACAATTGTTTTCCCTTGGCTGTCACAAAGATATCCTTACCTTTTTTCTCAATTAAAAAACTAGCAAATAATTTTTCAATGATATCCGCCCTCGTTGCAACCGTACCGAGTCCTCCAGTTTCACCAATCGTTTGTTTCAAGGCTTTACTATCATCACTCATATATTTCACAGGGTTTTCCATCGCTGCTAGTAAACTACCTTCATTGAATGGCGCTGGTGGCTTCGTCATTCCTTGCGAAATATTGAGTTTGATTACTTTTAAATTATCACCTTTTCTGAGGTCTGGCAAGGTTTGTTCTGCAAGACTATCATTTGCATTTTCTTCTTCAAATACGCCCTGATATACTTCTTTCCACCCCATGTTTTTGATGTTTTTTCCCTTGGCAATAAAAACTTCACCTTTAATATCTACTTTTATTGTAGTTTGTTCATATTCAAATGGTGGATATAACACTGCAATAAAACGTTTTACTACTAAATCATAAATTTTACGTTCACGATCAGTAAGCGCACTCAAATTCACAAATTGTTCCGTTGGTATAATCGCATGATGATCCGATACCTTACTATCATCCACGAAATGTTTGTTCGCTTGTATTTGCTTACTCGCTTGAAAAGCTAATTTAGCATATGGGCCAACACTGCAAGCACTTAAACGATCTTTTAACGTTGGTACGATATCCGCTGAAATGTATTTCGAATCCGTTCTTGGATACGTAAGTATTTTATGCGTTTCATAAAGTTTTTGCATCAGCCCGAGTGTTTCTTTCGCTGAAAAAGCAAAAATCTTATTTGCATCGCGTTGCAGTTCTGTTAAATTATAAAGCTGCGGTGCGTATGATTTTTTCGCAGTTTTCTCTAAACTTGTAACTTGACCAACCGCACCGGCAAGATTCTTAGCGATGCGATCTATATAGTCTTTATCGAAAGAACGCATGTCACCGCTCTTTTTATCTTGCCAAGTTAATTTAAGTTTGCTGAGTTCTGCGGTTAAACCATAATATGCTTTTGACACAAAATTTCTAATCTCATCTTCACGCTTCGCAATAATTGCTAGTGTTGGCGTTTGCACTCGCCCACAGGATAATTGAGCATTAAATTTACAAGTAAGCGCCCGTGTTGCATTGATTCCTACATACCAGTCCGCTTCCGCACGTGCGACCGCCGCTTGATACAGGTTATCATAGTCTTTTCCTGCTTTTAACTTTGCAAAACCCTCTTTGATTGCTTTATCTGTAACCGAAGAAATCCATAACCGTTTGATTGGCTTATGCACCATTGCTTTTTCAATAATCCACCGCGCTACCAGCTCTCCTTCACGTCCGGCATCCGTAGCGATCACGATTTCACTTACATCCTTGCGGCGTAGTTGTTCCTTAACAACATTAAACTGACGACCAGTTTGTTTGATTACCACAAGTTCTAAAGTTTTAGGCATAATTGGTAATTCTTCGATACGCCAAGATTTATTACTTGCTCCATACGCTTCTGGATCGGCTAAAGTTACCAAATGACCAAGCGCCCAAGTCACGATGTATTTACTACCTTCTAGATAGCCATTGCCATTTTGTTTTGCCCCAAGTACCCTCGCTAAATCACGACCAACCGAAGGTTTTTCTGCTAAAACAACGATTTTACTCATAGGATTATTTTACCTCACAAATATTTAATTTAAATTTATTTATTGAAAAAGAAAGACTCATGCTATGCACAAGTCTATTCTTTATTATACTACATTTTTCAATAGCCAAAACACGACCATCCCCGTCACAATACTTTTCCCCAAAGATTTCGTTTTTAACGAGACTGCCAAAACAATCAAAGAAGTGATTAAATTGATATTGCCTAAACTAAAATTAAGCTTATTACCATCAATGAAAATTTCCGAAAATACCAATGCCCCAAATACAGAGGTTGGTACGTATTTTAACCACCGCTCTACAATAGGGGATAAAGTTGTCTTTGCAAGCAAAAAAGGAGGAACTACCCGAGGAATATAAGAAACAACAAACATTCCTAGAATACAATAAACGACTTCCATACTAGTCATCTTTTTTGCCTCCTTCGATCATACAGCCAAGCGTAGCTGCAATGATGGTTGCTACAACAATATGTAATTTATGCGTTAAAAAGCTAGATAAGAAAAGTGCCAACGCTCCTGATACTAAACCAATAATGATTTTTAAATTGTTCTCAAAATGAAAAGTCCAAAGCCCGATAAACATCGCTGTTAACGTATAACCAACTACTGCGATATCCACCGTTAGCACATTACCTACCACATTGCCCAGCATCGTACTCAATACCCAACAACCATGCGCCAAAATATTCAGTGCTAAAGCACGATTGGCATCCCACTCACCAGTGCTAAATTCACTTAAATTCACTGCAAAAGTTTCATCCACTATTCCCTGCGTAAAAAAGCTAAAATACTTTTTTGACTGGCCCATTAAATAGGAAGTCAAAGTCGAACTATATAAAGTATGCCGTAAATTCACAATAAATGTCGTTAATACGATCGAAGAAATAGACGCTCCGCCGCCAATCATGGAAAGAGCAATAAACTGACCACTCCCCGCAAAAACAAGAACCGACATCATTCCCGTTTCCCATACACTTACCCCAACTTTCTGCGCCAACACCCCACAGGCAAAACCAAGCGGAATATAACCAACACAGATCGGTAAAACTGCTTTTAAAACTTCTCTACTATATAAATTACGTAACATATTTGATAAACACCTTCTATTGTTAACCTAACTAAAGATTTCTCCTAACTTATTCGATGCATTTTGTATACTGTCTGTTTATTATATCTGCTGGATACAAATTTTTCAATATCTACTTTAAATGAATTAAAAAGTAGGCTGTCAAAAAAGGCAAATTTAATTCAAAAAAATATTTAAATTATGCAACTAAAATAATAGACACAAAAAAAGTGGCATCAATAGCAACTAAAAGCTAAATTCATACCACTTTTTCGTTTCTAACATTATTATGGATAACTTGAGAACTATTCTAGAACAGCCCCTCCTTCAAGAAAACGGCTACCTTCTATTTTGAGCAACCGTCTCATTTATGTCAGTAAATTGGTAAAGCTATTTTCGGAATATGACACAGCTCCATAATGGTTATAAATTTTAACAGCTATAAAAATATTTCAGTCTTATTTTGCTTTTCCCACGAATAATTCCATAACTCTAACGAAATCAATCGTTACAAGAATCAATAAAAGCTACGCTGGTTCTGGCAGATACCAAAATAATGTTTTACAGTACTCCAGCAAAAGTTCTGCATGTCACTCTTCACAATCTTCCACCGGTTCAACCATGGTAATAAGAATAAATAAAGTCATTAATGAGCTTACCGATAAAAATGTAAACACCATATCCCAGTTGAACTTATCTAAAAGAACACCTACTGCAAAGGGAGCAAATGCGCCCCCCAAAGATCCAGCCGTATTAACAAGGGAAGCTGCAAAAGGGCATTTTTCTTTCGTTGCAATCCCCATAGGATACACCAAAAAGGTAGAGTAACCAAGATTCAAAAGAATTCCGGCTAGCAAAAGAACAGTGGCTAGCACAAATGGATCGTTAGGAGCATATAATAATGAATACATCATGCCCACCGTCGATGCCGCAGTCAGCATCATATTGGGTTTACGCCGCCTATCAAACACTTTATCGGATAGCCATCCGCCAATAAGATTTCCTAACATAGCACCTATCCATGGTGCGGCGGCCACAAAACCCATTTTCATAATGGAAAACTTCTTAACAGTTACTAAATATGTAGGCACCCACGTCATAATGGCATATGTAATACCAACCAAAAAGAAATATCCTAAAGCACAGCCCCAGACATTCCAAGAACGAAGTACTTCCTGATTAGTCGCAAGGAGCCTAATCTTTTTTGTACGAATAAGCTTGTCCAGCCACTTAAGAGATTTCGTCGATCTTGACGTCTTGGTTTCTCCAGTATCTTTACTGATAACGCCCGTGGAAGTTATATAAGCAACCTCGGACTTTGAACAATATGGACTATCTTTAGGATCGTCTTTTACCAACCACCACCACAAAGCAGCAGAAATGAAGCCAGGAATGGAAAAGAGATAAAATACTTCACGCCAACCGAAGGTAATCATGATATATGCACATAGCGGTGGCACTATCGCAGGGGCGAACTTTATAGAAGCCATGTAAATACCAGTGGCAATTCCTTTTTCTTGTGGGGGAAACCAGCGGTTAATAGTCGTTATAATTCCAATGTTGAGTGGTCCTTCTGCAAAACCCAATAATAGTCGGGCCGCTTTAAGGTGAAAAATTGAAGTAGCCAAACCCATGAAAAATGTTGCCAGTGATGTTAAAATGATTGCCACAGAATATGACTTACGCACCCCAGTCTTGCCAAAATAAATACCAGCCGGAACCTGAATGATTGCATAGCCAATATAAAATAGACTGGTCATGGCACCAATATCGGTATTCGTCAATTGAAAACTTTCTTTAATAAAGGGAATGACCACACCGACGTTGGCTCTGTCAGCACCAGCAATCATGTAAACGAGGAAGGTCATAGCAGCAACTACCCAGCGAAACCGTGTTTTTTTCTCCGTTACCTCTTGACTTGTTTGTTCCAAATTCTTTTGCATAATATTCTCCTCCTTCAAATTTTATAAATAATTGAAAATTCCAAATATTGCAAAAATATAATTTAAAAAGTCACATGCCTCTTGTCTTCACTTTTATTTAGCTATTCGTTACCTAGTCTATATATTCACATCCCCGCTCTTGCAACGCTTTTTCCACCCAGGTTCGATCCCATTTCATAGCATCGATTTCTTCCATTGTCTTTTGCTCTGCCTGATTTTTTGCTATAGTTTTTTTGAGTACCTCAGCTGCATCTTCCGGCTTTACTACTACCAGGCCATCTTCATCACCCACTAAAATATCACCGGGATTAATTACTACGCCGCCGCACACAACAGGAACATTAATTTCACCAGGGCCGTCTTTGTATGGACCTGCAGGAGTGACTCCTGCCGCATAGATAGGAATATCCATCTTTTTCAATGTACCTAGATCACGTATAGATCCGTCGATAACAAAGCCCCCAAGACCTCTTTTTTTCGCCCACAACACCATCAGCTCTCCCATGATGGAATTGGACGTGTCTCCTTGCGCATCAACCACCAATATATCACCTGGTTGCGCCAAATCAAGTGCTTTGTGCAACAGCAGATTATCTCCGGGACGTCCTTTGATAGTAAAAGCTGAACCTAATAATGGTGTATCATTTACAGGACGAATTTTTGCATTTATACAAAACATACGATTCATCGTATCTGCAATATTTGCTACCGGTAAACCTCTAAAACTCTCAATTAATTCTTGGGACGGACGATTAATATTTTTGTAAATACGTAGTCCTACATTTGACATTATATAAACACTCCTTTCTTATTATGTGTTAGCAATTTTTTTAACACTAGGCTTTTTTAATTAAATTATCCGGTAATGCGCCGCTTTCAACTTTTTTAATATTTTGGAAGGATAAGTAAAGAACCATTTTCAATACATCACAGGTACCGCCGGCAATATGAGGAGTAACAAGCACATTATCAAATTGAAACAAAGGATTATCTTTATTTACAGGCTCTGAAGCAAAGGTATCTAGAGCGGCTCCAAGTAAACCACCATTTTTAATCGCTTCAGCCAGTGCCTGCTCGTCAACGATATTGCCCCTAGCTACATTAATTAACACTGCATTGGTTTTCATTAATTTTAACTGTTCTTGTCCAATCATATTTCTCGTTTCAGGTAACAGCGGAACATGGACACTAACAATGTCAGCGTTCGCTAGCAGTTCGTTTAATGGTGCGTAAATTACACCCAGTTCCTTTTCCCTGTCCTCCGGCATTCTATAAGCGTCGTAATAGATTATCTTGGCGCCAAAGGCTTTGGCTAATTTGGCAACTTCTCTGCCGATATTGCCCATACCGATGATACCATGAGTCTTATTCCTTATCTCAAACATAAATGGGCGGTGTTCAAACATCAGCCATTTCCCCTGCTTAGTTTCTCTGTCTAAAAAGTGAAGTTTACGGTAAAGGCATAAAATCATGCCAATTGTCATCTCTGCAACACTATTTGAATTTGCACCAGGAGTGCTAGAAACCATAATTCCCATTTCAGCCGCAGCTACCAAATCAATATTATCCACTCCGGCGCCAGTTTTTTGAATCAATTTTGCATTAGGAGCTTTTTCCATTAGTTGACGAGTAATCGGGAAAGCCGCTGTAATTAAATACTGTGCTTGAGCCAGAAGAAGCTCTCTTTGATCTTCTTCCAATTCACTCCAATAACTGACTTCTGCTTCTGGACTTTTATAATCTTCGATAAAATTACGTGCCGCAGACGACACTTTTTCAAAATAAATTACTTTTGACACTATAAATTCCCCCTTCTAAAATTAAGTGAATTATTTGAATTAATTAAATAATCTTTCTATTATTAGTTTAAATATAATTAATCCACTTGTAAAACGATAAATAGTGCTATATAATAGCATTATTTATGCTATTTGGAGGTAAATACATGTACACACTTGGGATAGAGACTTTCTTAGTTGTAGTCCGCACACAAAGCTTAAGCAAAGCATCTGAAGAGTTACATTTAGCCCAAACTACAGTGAGTCAAAGGTTAAAAGTCCTTGAACAGGAGATTGGTATTACTTTAATTGAACGCAGCAAAGGAATCAAACAAATTCGCTTAACACCATCTGGTGAAGAATTCTTTAAGTTGGCCGAACAATGGAGTTTCATTTGGCGAGAAGCTAAACTTTTACAAGCCCATGGTCCTAAACTCTCCTTAGTAGTCGGTTCGGTTGATACTATTAATACCTTTGTATTGCCCCAAGTATATCGCGCATTAATTAAACATTATCCACCAATAAAAATGGAAATTCGCACGTCACATTCAATAGAACTCTATGCAGAAGTAGAAAAAAGACAAATAGACGTGGCTTTTGTTCTCCGTGAACTGGTTCATCCTAATGTTCATGTCACAAAATCTTTTTCATCGCCAATGGTAGTTCTCCGAGTTGGTACAACAGCCGAACAAACCTCCAAAACAATTACACCGTCGGAGTTGAACCATGGTCATGAGTTGTTTATGCCTTGGGGACAAGGATTTCAATCATGGCATGAGCATTGGTGGGATCCGCTTTCACCTTCACAAATCAAACTTGACAGCGCACACTTACTCCTCAGCCTTCTACAACACCCTGAGCAATGGGCAATTGTTCCTATGTGGATTGCTAACGCAGCTTTAAAGCGTGGGGGTTACCATGTTTATAACCTTACGGATCCACCTCCCAACTATACCTGTTATAAACTTACCCATAAACATCCCACAAGCCTGCTTTCACAATCATTAGACATTCTCGATCAATATTTTCAGTCACTTGTGCCTAGTTTGATTAGATGACGTTAATTTATCATCTTCATTCTATTACATTTAATTGTGCTATATATAACAAAATTAAATAAATTTTTATTTATACTAAAGAATACACTTAAACACCATAATAAGCATGGCTTGGAATTTCCAATTTCCCTAAAAAATCGTGTTTTTTCTCATAATAATAATGCCACCCTATAAAATTCCTTTTCTATAAGCAATTTTTATATTGTAGTAGACAAAAAAGCAGTTTATGTTTTAGTAAAATATATGATTTTGATTTAACAGGAGGCGTTCCTATAATCTACAATGGTATTGAAGTTTTTTATAGATCAGCCGTTCTGGAACATTTTCCAAAACAGCTGAAGCCCTACATCTGACCCAGTCTACAGTAAGCCACATCAAGCTCCTTGAGGAAGAGTTAGTAGTTCATCTTTAAACACCACAAAGGAGAAAGAACTGTTTATTTGACGTCCTTTGGCGAAAAATCACTATCGCTGAACGATGGAAAATATTCTTACAAGAAATTCATCAACTTCAAACAATTGATAATATGAAAATTACTATAGATGCTGCCGACAGCGTCAATAACTATATACTCTCTCCTTTATTCACTTCACCAGCACCCCTCAGCCTTCGGATTCGAGCTAACTAAAAAGAAAAAGTCGCTGATGGATTGAAATTCCATAGCGACCAATAGCTAAAATATATTTTCCTAGCATATTTAAATCTATATAAAATTTTTATTAGTAATAACCTAAAAAAATATCCTAAAACCTACTTTGAGATGCCCCTATTCTTATAAACAAAGTAAAGCTGTATATCCTTACTCAGCAAAATTTCCATTTTTGAATACAGAAACCTCTTTGCCCTCATGGGTCACACCGATAATCTCAAGATCCGCTGTACCTATCATAAAATCTTCATGAATTAGTGAATCATTTACACCGGCTTTTTCTAATTCCTTTGCTGACATTGTATCACCATTTTTGATACAAACTGGATATGCTTTACCAAAAGCCAAATGACAAGAAGCGTTTTCATCAAATAACGTATTGTAAAATAAGATATCTAAATTAGAAATTGGTGAATCGTATGGTACAAGCGCCACCTCACCTAAATAACTTGCACTGTCATCTGCCTCCAAAAGTTTTTGTAAAATCGCTTGCCCTTTCTCTGCGGAATACTCGACAACTTTACCATCTTTAAATGTAAGCTTAAAGTTCTCAATCAAATTACCATGATAGTTCAGTGGTTTTGAACTCACTACGGTTCCATTGACACCATTACGCTTTGGCATACTAAAAACTTCTTCTGTCGGCATATTAGCAATGAATTCTCTACCTTCTGGGGTATATTCTGCACCACTAAGCCAAATATGACCTTCCGGCAATTCTACCGTTAAATCTGTACCAATACTATTTTTATATTTTAAATATTTAAAATTATACGCATTCATGAGGTCTTTGCTTTTCTTCAATGATGCCTGATGCTTTTCCCATGCTACGACTGGATCACCTTCGTCAACGCGAACAGTTTGCAAAATCGCCTGCCAAAGTTTATCTACAGCTGCCTCTGCGCTGTCATTTGGGAATATTTTTTGCGCCCACGCTTTGGTTGGAATCGACACCACACACCAAGTATTTTTATTGCTCATCATGCGCTCACGATATTCTTTTAAAGCATTGCCACTCACTTTCTGGGCACGAGCAATACGATCAGGATTTACATCCTTTAATATTTCTGGATCAGACGCTGCAATCGAAACAAACGCAGCACCTTGTCTTGCATAACCTAAATAAAATTCTTTACGCCAATCTGGAAACTCATCAAAAACTTCATCTGGTGCTTTGATAAAACGGATTTTATTTAATATTTCATCATTCCAATTCACAACAACATCTTTTGCCCCTGCACCATAAGCGGCCTCGGCTACACGACGCGCAAAATCAGCACATTCAATTGGCGAATTGATTACTAAAATTTGATTTTTTTGAATATTAACCCCTGTTTTCACGATTAACCGTGCGTATTTTTCCAATTTCTCTTCCACTAAAAATTCCTCCTACCATCAAACTTCTATATAATATAACACAAATACCAATAAATGATACTTCACCTGCATTTATTCTATACTTAGATATAAAGATTTGCAACCACACTAGCAACCGATCAATTTGACTCTTTTTTTAGTTTATGCAAAGAAATCTCTCAACAAAAATACCCGCCCAAGAAACAACACGTTTTCTCCGTGGTTTCTTAGGCGGGTATTTTACGCTACACTAACATGTATTTTTTATATTATTTGTAACTTCGCTTCAATTATATTAAAATGTAACAATATAATGTAATGTACTTTTATTTATCATTTTAATAAAGGACGGATCAATATGACTGATATCTATAAATTAGCACAAAAGCATCATGCTTGGGCAGTAAATTTACGTCGTTACTTCCATACCTACCCAGAAATCAGCGATCAGGAATATAACACCCAAAAACGTATTATGGAAGAACTAGAAAAGCTCGGCCTAGAACCAGAGGTAAAAGCGACCACTGGCGTTGTCGCTGAGTTAAAAGGAACACTTCCAGGCAAAACCATTGCGATTCGCGCTGATATTGACGCTTTACCAATCGTCGATCAATGTAATACCGACTATCAATCACAAAATCATGGTGTCTGCCACGCTTGCGGTCACGATGGGCATATGGCTGTACTACTCGGTACGATAAAAATGCTCGTTGAAATGCAAGCAGAACTAGCCGGTACCTATCGCTTTATCTTTCAACCCAATGAAGAAGAATTTCCTAGCGGTGCTGCGGCAATGATTAAAGCCGGTGTATTAAAGAATGTCGATGCAATTATTGGTGCACATATTTGGCAGCCAGTACCGTTTGGTACCATCGGCATTTCCTATGGTAATTTAATGGCGGCACCAGACAAATTTAAAATTACGATAAAAGGAAAAGGTGGGCATGGATCTATGCCACACCAAACCATAGATCCGATTTTAATCGCCGCCCAAATCGTTATCGCTCTTAACACGATTGTGAGCCGCAATATTGATCCCCTTGGTCTAGCAGTCGTATCTGTTGGCGCGATTCACGCTGGCAACGTATTTAACATCATTCCAGAAACAGCAACGATCGAAGGTACGGTTCGCAGCTTCGATCAAACAATCCGTGAAACTGTATTTGCACGCATTGCTGAAATCAGCAATGGCCTGTGCCTTGCAAATAACGCTACCTGTGAGCTAGAAACCTTAATGGGACACCCTGCGATTGTAAACCATGAAAACTATGCAAAGGTAATTGAAAAAACCGTGGCAGAATGCAGCAGCGATATCAAAGCCGAAATAATCTCTCCGGTGATGTGCGGTGAAGACTTTTCCTACTACCTCCAAGAAGTGCCCGGCGCATTTTTCTTTATCGGCACAGGAACAGATATAATCACCTACCCACATCACCATCCAAAATTTGATATCAACGAAACCTGCATCCTCCACGGCATGGAAGTCATGACTAGAAGCGCAATGAAATTAGCAAAGAACTAAATTATCTCAATACTTCATCTAATGCCCATAGAACAATACCTAATTTCACAGTGTCATTTCTCATATCGCGATATATGTTGTCAACATCTCGGTCGACTTTACGCCAATAAACATCATATTTACGAGCGATGGATTTATAGCTTTTACCGCTTAATTTCATACGTAAAACATCTTCCGTACTCAAACGACCACTTACATCAGCAATTTTTTTCGCTGTGATAAGATCACGTAATGTTAAATTGTTTTCGCGTAGAAAATTCATGTGATATTCTTCAACATGAATGCGCTCCATAACAACCCGATCACGACGATGTTCATATCTACTATCATATTTCTTGCCGTATCTAGCGTGTTGTTCATGATCATTATGTTCCGCAAATCCCGTTGCTGGTACAGCGGTTAGGCAAAAAGAAGCCATCATACCCCATACGACAATTTTTTTAGTAAACTTTTTCATTGTAAAACCTACTTTCCTTGTTCAATATGTAGTGCTAGCACGCTTTTATTATAACTGTCTGTCCAGTCAATAACTATCGGTAAATGTTTCCACTGAGCATAATAACTACTGATTATAAAAGTGTTTTACGATGATTTCAATACATAAAGGAAGCTAACTTCCTTTATGTATTGCCCAGCCGCCTGCCCCATCCAACACTAACTTGCAATTATGATAATCGGCGATACTTTTACGATGCCCAACACTTACAATGACAGTGTTGGGCATTTTTTTGATTACTAAGCTATACATTAAGGCTTGATTGTCATCATCAAGTGCTGAAGTTGCTTCATCTAGAAACAACCACGCTGGTTGCTGCAGTAAAATGCGAACAAAAGCAATTCGTTGTTGTTCCCCTAATGAAAGAAATTTTCCCCAATCTCCGACTTCTTCCAAGCGCGGTGCGAGATAACTAATACGACATAAAGTTAATGTTTCAATTAATTTTTTATCACTGACTGCATAGTTTAAATAAGGGTAAATCAATGCTTTTCTCAAAGTATCAATTGGCATATAGGGCTTTTGTGGCACAAATAAGCTTTGCTCAGTTTGTGGAGCTATAATCTTTCCTTTTGCGTAAATCCATAATCCTGCCAAGGTACGAATCAATGTACTTTTACCGCACCCTGAAGGGCCTGTAATCAAGAGGCGATTGCCAGTTTGTATAACAAAATTCAAATTTTTAATCAGTACCTGCCCATCTGGTTTTCCTACATCTACTTGACTTACCTCTAATTTACGATTTGCATTGCTTCTATCAAAACCTTGTAGTACACTTCTTTCTCCTTGCTTTTCAGCAAGTTCCATACAAACAATAAAATTATTGAGTCGATTCACAACAGCACGCCACTGAGCAACCCTTGTGAAACTATCAATAATAAACGACATCCCAGATTGCACGTGATTAAAGGCATCAATGATCTGAAACATATGACCAAGGGTAATTTTGCCGCTAAAATACCGTGGTGAAGCAACAAAAATTGCAAAAATCACTGCCGCATGCGCATACCCTGTTGTCAGCCATACCAATCGTTTACGAATCTGAATAATCTCTTTAAAGTTATAGACAAGATATTGAAAATGTTTTAGACAATTAAACCGCTCGGCACTTTCTCCACCGTATAAAGCAATACTTTCTGCATATTCACGCACCCGAACTAGACTATAACGAAAATCTGCTTCATATTTTTGTTGATCATAATCTAATTTTATCAACGGTGTCCCAATTTTCACCGTAAAATAAGTGCCAATCATCGCATAAAAAAGCGCTGCCCAGACTAGATAACCATAAATCGGAAATTCTATCGTTCCGATAGATATCATAATAACCTCTGATATATTCCACAAAATGACGATAAACGAACACACTGTCAAAACATCCTGCATACATTCTAAAGACAGCCTTAGGGTTAGCGCCACAAATAAATCGACATCCTCACTAATCCGTTGGTCTGGATTATCCGCATCATGACCACCATAAAGCTGCAGGCGATAATAAATTTTATTTTTTAACCAATACGATAAATATTTGTCAGTCAACCACTGTCGCCAATTGATGTGAAGTAACATTCGAAAATAAGTCTGACTACCTTTCACTGCAACCAAAATTACAGCAAGGAGCGCATAAAACCCAATTGCTTCAATAAAACCAGCCTGATTATGAGATTGAATAATATTATAAAATGTTGCCTGCCATAAATTAATTTGTACGGTTATGTACACCAATAGCAAATTAAAGCAAACAACCAATAGTAGCAACCCCCATGCTGTCCATTTTTGCTTGGAAAACAAATAGTCTCTCCCTAATCGCCAAGCACTTCTTAAGACTACACCCCGTCGCAAAACGTATCACCTCTATACGTTATATTTTCATTAGTGCACTTGCATGACAAAAATTAATCTTAACGACAAAAAGAGGATTTAAATGCGTCTATCCCTAATTTAAACTTTAGATAGCAGAGTAAATATTTGTGCGTTAAGTGTCAGATGAACGGGGAGTTGTCACTGAACGAAAAACTACGTTTGTAGTTTGCGGTACAAATATTGCATCCCGCTGTTACATAAGAGAGGGCTCCTCGATATGTAGCAACGCAAACTTATACAATGGAGGTGTCCTCAATGCATTATGTTCGTGTAAAAACCATTGTTTTTACAGCAATCTTTATTTCTTTAACTGTTATTTTTACACATGTGTTTGCCATCCAAACTCCTTTTATCCGCATTAGTTTTGGCTTTTTACCAGTAGCTCTATTTGCAATGCTATTTGGTCCAATCAAAGGTGCTTGCATGGCAGCGCTTGCTGATTTAGTCGGTTGCTTGATTTTTTCACCTGGATTATATTTTCCAGGATTTACAGTAAGCGCTTTTCTGGCTGGCTTGATTTACGGCTATTTCTTCTATAATAAAGAAATAACTTTAACTAAAATCATCTTCGTCAGTAGTATTATATTTATATTGATTGATTTGTTTTTAAATACCTTGTGGTTATGTACTTTATATCAAAGAGCAGCGCAAGCCTTTTTTCTTGGTCGACTTATCAAGAGTGTAATTCTTTTGCCAGTTCAAATTAGCATCCTCTACACTGTTTATAAAGCAATCTGTCATCATAAAATTTCTAGTGTGATTAATACAAAGAATAGCTTTTTCAACTCCTAAATGCCCTTAATTATCTCGGTTAGAATAAATTTAAAGTAATCAAGGGAGCAAACATCATGACAAATCTCAGAGAAGATTTTTACCACAAATCATCACTAAACTTTTTCTCTAAAGAGGATATTGTTAGAGGTACTGTTATTAAAATAAATCCTGCTTTAATCACTATTTTGGATAACATAGACAAGTTTTCCACCATTGCCTACGCCCAACAAAAAGTGCTCTGCACTGTGAAAGATTTAATTAGTAAAGGTAACATTCACACTTTACATATTGATATTAACTTTGATGACTACAAACATTTTGGTATTCACCCACCCAGCGTTAATTCTCATATTTTCACACCAGAATTTTTAGAAAAACTTTATGATCTAAGTACTCCCCATGATGTACTACTTAATGTACATTTGCTTACCAATCATATTGAAAAACATCTTACAGAGATAAAACACATAAACCTAGGTGCTATTTGCTTTCAATTAGAAGTCATTAAAACTCAAAATGAATTAGCAAAAATTATTGATTTAATCTTATCTATTGGCGCTTGTGCCAGTCCTGTCATAGAAACTGTTGGTAGCGAAAATTTTACCCCATCAACCAAAGAAACTATTTTACAATTTCTTTCTCCTTTTTTTGATAAAATAGGCATGTTAACTTTTCAATTAGCAACAACAGGCTTGCGGTCTGATCAGATTACACCCCTACCATTCACCAATAACTCTATAGAATATATTAATTTTATTGGCAGTCATTTTCTTGGAACAATCCAAATTCAAGGTGGCATTACAACCAAAACGATTGGTACAGCTGTAAAATTAGGTAGTCAATTCTTCGTATGTGGTACTGAAATTTTTAATAATAAGGAAGGTTACTCACCACAACAAGTGGTTCGTCAATTATTGGCAAACGCTCACCATGCCTTGTTAGTATAAAATACTACACTTTTCACCACCAATTTATCGTCCATTCTAGGCAAACCATCAGAAAAATACCGTATTGGACGAATTAAAATGGACCCTATAAGATGGACAGTTAAAAAATAACCGTTCCTTGTTATAGGGTTCATTTTATTGCTATAATTGTCCTGAAAGGGGGACAATTATGGTAAAATATTTTACTGAGGATGAAATTAA
>Ga0316600_10000279_pt1 | contig 27050 bp, 18 predicted proteins | sample OWC_soil_day5_CT_FD_207652 | JGI IMG/M metagenome (GOLD analysis project Ga0316600, IMG submission 207652) | Wetland soil microbial communities from Old Woman Creek delta, Ohio, United States - OWC_soil_day5_CT | ecosystem: Environmental > Terrestrial > Soil > Wetlands | place: USA: Ohio... | reverse complement strand
TGATCATCGAGCGAGAACTCGCCGCGGACCACGACGCGTCGACGCACGCGTGGCTGCGCGAATTCCAGGCCGCAATTGCCGCAAGCAGCGCGTTCGCGCGGCAGGACATTGCCGCCATCGAGCACCTGGCCCGGCAGGCCGATGAGCTGGCGACCCCGGACTTCGACTTCCTGTACGACACCAGTCGCCGCCTCCTGACGATCGGTTACAGCGTGACTGAACGACGCCGCGACCCGAGCTACTACGACCTGCTGGCGTCGGAGGCGAGGCTCTGCAGCTTCCTCGCGATCGCTCAGGGACAACTGCCGCAGGAGAACTGGTTCGCGCTGGGCCGATTGCTGACGGTCGCCGGCGGCGACCCGGTCCTGGTCTCGTGGAGCGGCTCGATGTTCGAGTACCTGATGCCGCTGCTGGTATTGCCCGAATTCCCGAACACCCTTCTGGAGCAGACCAGCCGGTCGGCCGTCCGACGGCAGATCGAGTACGGCAACCAGCGCGGGGTTCCCTGGGGGATGTCCGAATCCGGCTACAACATGGTCGACGCGAACCGCAATTACCAGTACCGCGCGTTTGGCGTACCGGGACTGGGACTGCAGCGCGGGCTGGCCGACGACCTGGTCGTGGCCCCGTACGCGTCGGCCCTCGCGTTGATGATCGAGCCCGAGGCGGCATGCGAAAACCTGCAGCGACTCGCCGCCGACGGAATCCTCGGGCAGTTCGGGATGTACGAGGCCGTCGACTACACGCCATCGCGGATACCGCGCGGCCAGGCGATGGCGGTCGTGCGGTCCCACATGGCCCACCACCAGGGAATGAGCCTGCTGTCGATCGCGGACCTGTTGCTCGACCACCCACTGCAGAGGAGGTTCGCGTCGGACCCCCAGTGCCAGGCCACCTTGATGCTGCTGCACGAGCGGGTCCCGAGGGAGGCACCATTCCTTGCGCATCCTGCCGTGTCGCCGCTGACGCATGCGGCAGCCGAGACCGCTGCGCCGCAGATCCGGGTCATCAACAGGCCGGACACGCCCGTGCCGGAGGTGCAACTGTTGTCGAACGGCCGCTATCACGTGCTCGTGACGGCGGCCGGCGGCGGCTACAGCCGCTGGAATGACATGGCGGTCACGCGCTGGCAGGAGGACCCGACCCGCGACCACTGGGGCAGCTTCTGCTACATCCGCGATACGGCGACCGGCACATTCTGGTCGAACACCGCGCAACCGGCGCCGAAACGGCCCGACCGATACACTGCGGTATTCACCGAGGGACGAGCGGAGTTCCATCGACAGGACCGCGTCGAAGATTCCCTCATCGAGACCCGCACGGAGATCGTGGTCTCGCCCGAGGATGACATCGAGCTGCGCCGTATGCGGCTCATCAACCGGTCCGGCGAGCGCCGCACGTTGGAAGTCACGAGCTACGCCGAAGTCGTCCTGGCGCCGCCGGTGGCCGACGCGCTGCACCCTGCGTTCAGCAAGCTGTTCGTGCAGACCGAGATCGTGCGGGGCAAGCGAGCCGTGCTGTGCACGCGCCGGCCTCGGGCGCACGGCGAACAGTCGGGCTGGCTATTTCACCTGATGGCGGTAACGGGCGTCGCGACCGGCGAGATGTCCTTCGAAACCGATCGTGCGCGATTCGTCGGCCGCGGGCGGACGCTCGCCGACCCGCGCGCACTCGGCGTACGTGGCCAGCTCTCCGACAGCCAGGGCTCGGTACTCGACCCTGTCGCAGCCATCCGCCAGGTGGTCATCCTCGAGCCGGATGCGACGGCCACGATCGACCTGTTCACCGGCGCGGCCGCCGCGCGCGAGACGGCGGAACACCTGATCGATCGATACCAGGACCGCAATCTGGCCGACCGCGTCTTCGATCTCGCGTGGACGCACAACCAGATCGTGCTGCAGCAGTTCGGCATCTCAGAGGCCCAGGCGCAGGAATACGAGCGACTGGCAGGCTCGGTGATCTTCGCCAACGCGGCAATGCGAGCCGACGCCGGCGTCATCCTGAGGAATCGCCGCGGCCAGTCGGGACTCTGGGGGTATGCGATTTCCGGCGACCTTCCGATCGTGCTGCTGCAGATCGCAGACCTCGCGAACATCGCCCTCGTTCGCCAGCTCCTGCAGGCCCGCGCCTACTGGCGCCTGAAAGGGCTCGTCGTGGACCTCGTCATCTGGACCGAGGACCAGTCCGGCTATCGACAGCAACTCCACGATGCAATCATGGGCCTGATCGCGGCCGGCGTCGAAGCCAACGTTCTCGACCGCCCCGGCGGCATCTTCGTGCGGCACTCGGACCACATATCCCTGGAAGACCGGCTGCTGCTGCAGTCGGTCGCGCGAATCATCATCGTCGACAGCCGAGGCAGCCTCTCGGAGCAGCTCAAGCGACGGCGCGCGCCCGAGGTCGGGGTTCCCGACCTGCAGGCCGTCACGACGCGCCCACCTGTGTCGCGAGCGCCCACGATCACACCGCGCGCCGACCTGATCCTCACGAACGACATCGGCGGCTTCACGCGAGACGGGCGCGAATACGTCGTCACGCTCACGCCCGGGCGCACCACGCCGGCGCCCTGGGTCAACGTGATCGCAAATGCGCAATTCGGGACGGTGGTGTCCGAGAACGGCGGCGGCTACACGTGGAGCGAGAACGCACACGAGTTTCGCGTGACTCCGTGGCACGACGATCCTGTCACGGATGAGAGTGGCGAGGCGTTCTACCTGCGCGACGAGGAGACCGGGCGCTTTTGGTCGCCGACGCCCTTGCCGGCGCCCGGTGGAGGCCCGTACGTCAGCCGGCATGGCTTCGGCTACAGCGTCTTCGAGCACGACACCGCCGGCATCTACTCGGAAATGACGGTCCACGTCGCCACGGACGCGCCCGTCAAGTTCTCGGTGCTGAAGGTCCGAAACGACTCGGGGCGGGCGCGTCGACTGTCCGTGACCGGCTACCTCGAATGGGTCCTCGGCGACTTGCGTACCAAGTCCGCGATGCACGTGACGACGGAGATCGACGCCGCGACGGGAGCGATCTTCGCGCGCAACGCGTTCAACTCCGAGTTCCCCGATCGAGTCGCGTTCTTCGACGTCGATGAGGCCGGCCGAACGGTCACCGGCGATCGAGGGGAGTTCGTGGGCCGCAACGGATCTCTGCAGCGGCCTGCGGCGATGGCGCGCGCACGCCTGTCGGGCAAGCTCGGTGCGGCCCTCGATCCTTGCGCGGCGATCCAGGTCGGCTTCGACCTCGCGCCCGGCCAGGAGCGACAGTTCGTCTTTCGCTTGGGCGTCGGCGGGAACATCGACGACGCTCGTACGCTCGTGGCCCGCTTCCGCGGCGCCGCGGCCGCGCGGCAGGCGCTCGAGTCGGTGTGGGATTACTGGAGGCGCACGCTCGGCGCCGTGCGGGTGGAGACGCCCGACGAATCGATCAACGTGCTGGCCAACGGCTGGCTCGTCTACCAGACGCTGGCCTGCCGCTTGTGGGCGCGCAGCGGGTATTACCAGTCCGGCGGCGCATTCGGCTTCCGCGACCAGTTGCAGGACGTAATGGCGCTCGTGCACACCGAGCCACGCCTGGTCCGCGCACACCTGCTGCTGTGCGCCAGCCGGCAGTTCGTCGAGGGCGACGTCCAGCATTGGTGGCATCCGCCACTCGGTCGCGGCGTACGCACGCGCTGCTCGGACGATTACCTCTGGTTGCCGCTTGCGACCTGTCGCTACGTATTCGCGACGGGAGACACGGGGGTCCTCGACGAGGTCGCGCCCTTCCTCGAAGGGCGCGCGGTTAACCCGGAGGACGAGTCCTACTACGACCTGCCCGGCCGATCACGCGAATCCGCCTCGCTGTACGAGCACTGCGTGCGCGCCGTTCGCCACGGGTTCCGGTTTGGGGAGCACGGCCTGCCGCTGATCGGTTCAGGGGACTGGAACGACGGCATGAACCTGGTGGGTATCCACGGCAAGGGGGAGAGCGTCTGGCTCGCTTTCTTCCTCTGCGAAGTCCTGCGCCAATTCGCACGGCTCGCCCGGCAACGCGACGATGCGGCCTTCGCCGAGGAATGTGACGCCGTCGGACGGCAGTTGCGCGAGAGCATCGAGCAGCACGGGTGGGACGGCGCGTGGTATCGCCGCGCCTACTTCGACGACGGGACGCCGCTCGGATCCGCTTCGAATGCCGAGTGCCGGATCGATTCCATCGCCCAGAGCTGGTCAGTGCTTTCCGGAGCGGGCGACGCCGAACGATCGCGGCAGGCCATGGACGCGGTGGACGACCACCTCGTCAGGCGCCGCGACGGACTCGTGCAGCTGCTCGATCCACCGTTCGACAAGTCGAGTCTCGACGCCGGCTACATCCGCGGCTACGTGCCCGGCGTGCGGGAGAATGGCGGCCAGTACACCCACGCGGCAATCTGGGCCTCCATGGCGTTCGCTGCGCTGGGTGACTGCCGACGCGCCTGGGAACTGCTCACGTTGATCAATCCCGCGAACCACTCGCTGTCGGAAGACGCAGCGGAGAGGTACAAGGTCGAGCCCTACGTCGTCGCCGCCGACGTCTACGCCTCCTCGTCGCACGTGGGTCGTGGCGGCTGGACGTGGTACACGGGCTCGGCGGGCTGGATGTACCGCCTCATCCTCGAGTCGCTGCTCGGCCTGCGGCTCGACGTCGACAGGCTGCATTTCAAGCCGTGCCTGCCGCCGCACTGGCCATCCTTCACGATCCACTACCGCTACCGGGAGACGAATTACCGGATCGTCGTGACCCAGTCGCCGGCGATGGACGGGGCGCCGTCCGACGCGATGACTGTCGTGGTCGATGGCAGGGTACAACTCGACGCCGCGGTGCCACTGGTCGATGACGGACAGGCACACACCGTCGAGATAAGCGTCCCAGGCGGTACTCTCGCCAGTGGGGAAGGAGTTGCGCCGCACTGACTGGCTGCCTGTCGGAACGACCCGACCAGCAACGTGCCCACCCGCCCACCACCGGCTCGAGCCAGGACGCGCCGAGATACTTACCCCTTGGTCGCCGATACGGCGGACCACCCGGGATCGTCAGCGTCGAAGAGCGCGGACGACGAGGGGCGTGAAGAGGAACGCAAGCGGCCTCGCCGGAAGAATCCCACCTGAGCGACCGGCACGTACAGGGGCACCGACCCCATGCCGGAGTCGAGCCATCGGCAGGCGGAGTCCGGGCGCGTTGCCGGCCCGCCTGAAGTGCGAGTGACCGCTATCCGCGGCCTCCGTCGGGTGGTCACGCACCGCGTGACGGACACCGACGCAACAACGGGTAACCAAGGTCCAGTCAAGCACCTCGAAAGTCCTCCACCATCTGCGCCACGAACAGGAACCCCGTAGCGAACAGCGTTGCGATACCAAAGCCGACGCCGATTGAAATCAACATGAATGCTCCAGAAAGCCGATGTCGCCGGCGACCAGCGTGCGGGCCGACGGCGGAGGGTCCCGCCAGACTGCGCAGGACAGAAATGATCGAATACGGTCTAAACCCGTGCATCGCCCACCGAAGCGGTACGCACACGGTCGAGATTCAGGTAGCGGGCACTCGGACCCGATTTGGCGACGGCGCAGAGGAACTGCCAACCCGTCATTGCTGAACAGCGGGGAGCAGTATACGTGATCCCGATTGTTGATGCGGCACTGCAGCATCGCGGTCGCCCTGCAGTAACAATAGTCCGGCACCCGGCCGCTGCTTGTCGGCCAGCCCAGTCCGGGACCGCGGACTCCCGCTGGTCGTCCGCGGCGATTTGCCGAGCGGCCCTGGAATCGCGTACGTGTCGCTCATGCAACTGTCGTCGTGAGCGTTGCTGCCCGGGTTGGGGTTCATCCACGGGTTCTGCGGCAACGGCACCGCGTCGATCGGCTTCTCGACCGCCGCATTCCCGCTGAACAGCGGAACGGGAAGCGCGCCCTGCTGGTTCGGGATGGGGTAGGGATTCGGCAGGACCTGCTGGGTGATCGAACCGAGGCTCGTCGCGATGGGGGACGGATGCCAGCACGGCTGCCCCCGTCACTAGCCCGTTTTCCTACCTCCACCCGAGGACTGTTATCGCGTCCGGCGCAGCGCCGCCCGGACGCGGCTCTGCATTAGTGCCTAGCTGCGACTCCTCGTCCTCGCGACCTTGCGCTTGGCCTTGCGCACGGCGCGCTTGGCACTCTTGCGTGGCTTCCTACGCGCTACCGGCGCGAGTTCCACCGGCGGCGCCTTGGCGACGTCCTCGTAGGTGTCCGTCGCCACCGAGCGCACGCCCTTCCCGGCCCGCCTGAGGATCTCGATCACCCGCTTGATGTCCTTCGCGATGCGCTTGCGTGCCGCGCGCAATTCCTCGGCCTGACCACCCGCCACGTCCCGCACGCCCCGGGCTCGCGCGACCCGTTCGAGCTGCGCCGATGCATTGGTGAGCACCGACGTCACGACCTCGAGCTGCAGCTCGAGTAGGCTCTGCAGCGTCTCCTGCGAAAGACTCGTCAGTCGCACGCCCGACCGCGTCACGACGCGCGCCGGCCGCTGCAATGCCTTCACCCCCTGGGCTGACTTGGCCGCCGCCCGACGCACCAGCACCCCAGGTGCCTGCCGGAGGAGTGCCGCCTGCTCTCCCACGAATTCCGTCTGCTCCCTCAGCAGTTTCCTGGCCTTGTTCACCATGATGACCTCCATTGGTCGTTGAGACTCGGAATCGCGCGCGTCACTGGACCCATTGTGCACGGGATCAGGCTTCAGTTCTCGGCGTGACGTGCAACAGCTCGACGGTGACGTGCACCAGCTCTTCGTGCACGGCAAGCGCACGACGAACCGCGTGTGCATCGAGTGCCGCACCGGTCGACAGGCTGAGGATGCACGCGTACTTGCCCTTGCCGACCCGCCAGAGATGAAGGTCGCGCACCGTCGTCGGTTGCGGGAGCGTACGCACGACTTCCCTAACCTCCTCGACCACCGGGGCATCCATCTCTGCGTCGAGGAGGACCCGGCCCGTGTCGCGCAGCAGGCCCCACGCCCAGCGCCCGACCAGCACCGTGCCCACGAGTCCCATCACCGGATCGAGCCAGGACGCGCCAAGGTACTTTCCGCCGATCAATGCGGCGATCGCGAGGATGGACGTCACGGCATCGGCGACGACGTGCAGATAGGCGGAACGCAGGTTCAGATCGTGATGGTCGTGTCCGTGGTGGTGACCGTGGTCGTGGGTGGACCGATCGTGGTCATGGCCGCCATCCCCCGTAGACAACAGCCAGGCGGAAACCACGTTGACGGCGAGGCCCAGGACTGCCACGGGGATCGCCTCGTCGAAGCGGATGGCAGAAGGCGTCACGAGCCGCGAGATCGACTCGATCCCCATGTACGCCGCAACGCCCATCAGGAACACGGCGCTGGTGTAGCCGCCCAGCACCTCGATCTTCCAGGTGCCGAACGCGAAGCGGGGGTCGTTGGCCATGCGGCGGGCCAGCGCATAGGCCACGGCCGACACACCCAGAGCGAGCGCATGCGAACTCATGTGCCAGCCATCGGCCAGCAGCGCCATCGAATTGAAGATCGTGCCCGCCGCAATCTCGACGACCATCATCGCCGCGGTCAGCCACATCACCTGTCGGGTTCGTCGCTCCGCAATGGGATTGCTGAAGTCGAAGACGTGGCTGTGGGAGCTGTCGTCAGGTTCGTTCATCGGGCACCGCCGCGAACATGCTACACGAGGCTTGACTCTGGACTATGGTCCAGACTGCAGACTGGCGTCCCAGAGGAGATCGGGCATGCCCACGTACAGCATTGGCCAACTCGCGAAGCGCGCAGGCGTCGCCATCGACACCGTTCGTTATTACGAACGGAACCAGCTGCTGGCACCGGCCGGTCGGCTCGAATCGGGCTACCGCCGGTATGGCGACACGGAGCTCAAGCGACTGCGGTTCATCCGACGCGCGAAGGCGCTGGGTTTCACGCTTGCCGACATTCGTGAACTGCTGTCCTTGAGCGACGAACGCAGCGTTGCCAAGGTCAAGCGCGCCGCCGAGGCGAAGCTCGCCGACGTCGAGCAGCGGCTCGCCGAGCTGGAGCGCATCCGCGGTGGCCTCAGGTCCCTGGTTGCCGCCTGCCCAGGCCACGGCCGCGCGGAGGCCTGCCCGATCCTCAACGCACTCAACGAGGAGGACGCGCCATGAAGGACCATCACGAACACTCAGCACACGAATGCAGCCACGGACACGGCGAGAACTCGCATAAAGCCAAAGCGTCGGAGTTCGTCGACCCGGTCTGTGGCATGACGGTGAAAGCCGACTCACCACATCACGCGAGTCACGAAGGCCAGGATTACCGGTTCTGCTCGGCGGGGTGTCGCACGAAGTTCATGGCCGATCCCGCGCGCTACCTGCGGCCGGCCGGCATCGAGGCAATGGAGTCTCCTCCCGGAACGACCTACACCTGCCCCATGCACCCGGAGATCGTCCGCGACGAACCGGGCAATTGTCCGATCTGCGGCATGGCACTCGAGCCGATCATGCCGGGCCTGGACGACGGCGAGAATCCCGAACTGACGGACTTCAGACGCCGCTTCTGGTGGACGCTGCCGCTGTCGATCCTGGTGCTGGCCGTGGCGATGTTCGGGCATGGCGTAAGCGCCGTGTCACCCGCGGTTCGCACCTGGATCGAGCTCGCGCTGACCGCACCCGTGGTGCTGTGGGCCGGCTGGCCGTTCTTCCAGCGCTGGGGACAGTCGATCGTGAATCGCAGCCCCAACATGTGGACGCTGATCGGGACAGGAGTCGGTGCGGCCTTTCTCTACAGCGTCGTCGCCACCCTTGCGCCCGGCCTGTTTCCCGACTCGTTCCGGGACCACGGACGCGTGGCGGTCTACTTCGAGGCCGCCGCGATCATCGTCTCACTGACGCTGCTGGGGCAGATCCTCGAACTCAAGGCGCGCTCGCGCACATCCGCCGCGCTCAAGGCCTTGCTCGGCCTCGCGCCGAAGACGGCGCGGCGGCTGCGAGCCGACGGGACGGAAGAGGACATTCCGCTCACCCACGTCCACGTGGGTGATCGTCTCCGGGTGCGCCCGGGCGAGAAGGTACCCGTGGACGGCGAGGTGATCGACGGCCACTCCAGTGTCGACGAGTCGATGCTGACCGGCGAACCCATTCCGGTCGAGAAGGCGCTTGGCGCGAAGGTGATCGGCGCCACGATCAACGGCGTGGGCGCACTCGTTATCCGCGCCGACAAGGTGGGGTCGGATACCGTGCTCGCGCAGATCGTGCAACTCGTTGCCCAGGCACAGCGTTCCCGTGCGCCGATGCAGCGTCTTGCCGACAAGGTGAGCTTCTGGTTCGTCCTCGCAGTGCTGGCGACCGCACTGGCGACGTTCGTGGCCTGGGGCGTCTTCGGCCCGGAGCCCTCCTGGACCTACGCAGTGGTCAACGCGGTCGCGGTGCTGATCATCGCCTGTCCCTGTGCACTCGGCCTTGCGACCCCGATGTCGATCATGGTCGCCACGGGTCGTGCGGCGCAGGCGGGTGTCCTGTTCCGCGATGCGGAAGCCATCGAGCGGCTTCGCACCATCGATACGCTGATCGTCGACAAGACGGGCACACTCACGCAGGGACGACCGGCCTTCCGCCACGTCGTCGGCCATGGGAATTTCTCCGCCGACGAGGTGCTGCGACTCGCAGCACGCCTCGATCAGGGCAGCGAGCATCCGCTCGCCGACGCGATCGTTGCCGAAGCCCGGCGACGCAACCTGCCGCTGACCGCTGCCGACGGCTTCGAGTCCGTCACAGGCCTCGGCGTACGCGGGAGAGTCGACGGCCGTTCACTGGCGCTGGGCAACGTCCGGCTGATGGCGGAAGTCGGCGCAGACGTCAGCGTGCTCGTCCCCGAGGCCGAGCGGCTGCGGCTCGAGGGCGCCACCGCCATGTTCCTCGCAGTGGATGGTCACGCCGCGGGACTCATTGCCGTTGCGGATCCGATCAAGGACAGTACGACTGCCGCCGTGAAGGCCCTCCAGGCGGACGGTCTGCACATCGTGATGGCGACCGGTGACAGCCGAACGACGGCCGACGCCGTCGCACGCCAGCTGGGGCTCGATGAGGTGCACGGCGAGGTGCGCCCTCAGGACAAGGCCGCACTGGTGGCGCGACTGAAGGCAGAGGGCCGACACGTCGCAATGGCCGGCGACGGGATCAATGATGCCCCCGCGCTCGCCGCCGCCGACGTCGGCATCGCCATGGGCACCGGTACGGACGTGGCCATGTCGAGCGCCCAGGTCACCCTGGTGAAGGGCGATCTCCGCGGCATCGCGCGGGCCCGGGAGATCTCGCGGGCCACGGTCACGAACATGAAGCAGAACCTGGGGTTCGCGTTCCTCTACAACGCGCTCGGCGTGCCGGTGGCCGCGGGCCTGCTCTATCCAGCATTCGGATGGCTGCTGAGCCCGATGATTGCAGCACTCGCGATGAGCCTGTCGTCGGTGTCCGTGGTGGGAAACGCGCTGCGGTTACGCAAAGCGTCGATTGAGGTTGCCGCGAGGGAGCACCCGCGCACTGGGGCGACGCCTGTCGGCCGCCGCTAACGCAGCATTCCCGAGACCTTATCCAGCGCCGCAAGAATGCGATCGTGCAGGGACGCCCCCTTGTTCTGCGCGGCGGTCAGCGCCGTGGTGTGTGCCGCGCACAGGTTGTCGGCGTCCCGCCAGCCTTCGGCGAGTTCCTCGGCCCAGTCCCGGAAGTCCCGACCCGCACCCTTCCGCTTTTCGAGCGCCTGACGCAGGGTGGGATGGAAACGCAGGACGTCGCGGAATCCCAGCACCCGCACGGGCAGCGGCAGGCGAACATACATCAACGTGTCATCGACGTGGATCGTCCGCGATGCGCGATGCAACACGAGCACCGAGGAAAAGTGCACGTTCTCGTTTGCCGAAATGAAATCGACGCCGCGCGGTACTGAGAACTCGAAATCCTCCTCGAACAGCTTGTTCAGGCGAGTCTGCTCCGTGCGCGTCTTCTGCCACGGAAGATCGGGAAACCGCGACAGGTGTCGGGCCGTGCCGTAGAGCTTGGCCTTGGGGTACCGCCGGTGCATCGCGCGCACATGAACGGTGTGGAACGGATGGAGGTTGAGTATTGCCTCCACGTCCTTGCCGCCGTTGGTCAGTGCGTCGACATCGCGCTGCACCGCGCCGCTCAATGTGTAGGAATCGAGAAACACGAACCTGCCATTGGCACGCCGGACCAGCGAGCACTGGTTGCCGATATCGATCAGTCCGCCGACCTTGAACGAGCCCCGGATGTTCAGGAAGTCGTCCGCGACTCTGATTATTGAGTTCCCCATGAGTTCACCGGATACGCCCGCTGCAAGCAGGCGAACAAGAGGGATTGCCGAATCGTGCGCAGCAGGACCGCAGTCCTCCTCTGGCGGCAGCCATCAGCCTGCAGGTAAAGCATCGCCGGCTTGCAGCTCGTGAACGTCCTCGCCCTGCTCGCTTTCGGACGCCTGCAGTCGCCTGCCGCTCTGTACGGTAGGAAACAGACCGGCCGGAGATGGACGGTTAGTCTGTAGTTCACCTGCGCGATCGCGCGAGCAACGCCGATATCGGCAACACGATAGGAAATGCACATGAAAACCGGAATCCTGAAACTTACCGCAATCCTCGCCGTGCTGGCGGTGGCCGGCGCCTGCTCCTCCACACGCACCCAGCAGTCGGCTGGAGAGGTCATCGACGACAGCGTACTCACCTCCAAGGTGAAGGTTGCCCTGATCGACGATCCGATCACCAAGGCAGGCCAGATCAACGTCGAGACGTATCGGGGCGTCGTGCAGCTTGGCGGCTTCGTCAACAACGCTGAGCAGAAGAACCAGGCCACGAAGGTTGCCCGCTCGGTCACGGGCGTGAAGGAGGTCCGCAACGACCTGCGCGTCAGCACCAAGCCGCATGCCACGGCCGGCCAAGACTACGATGACAGCATGCTGACGGCCTCGGTGAAGGCCAAGCTCACGGAGAATGCGGAGACCAAGGCCCACCAGATCAACGTGGGAACGGAAAAGGGCGTAGTGCAGCTGACCGGTTTCGTCGACTCGACCGCCATGAAGGCCAAGGCTGGCGAGATCGCTCGATCCGTCGACGGCGTCAAGGACGTGCGAAACGACCTCGAAATCAGGCAGAAGTAACTCCACGGCGGCCGCGGGCGGTATATCGCCCGCGGCTCGATCACGCCGGGGCCTCGCTCTCCCTGGAGAACGATCCGCCGAAGTCCGGCACCGTCACCGCTTCTTCGCGGCTTTCTTCATCGCGGCTTTCTTCGTCGCGACCTTCTTCGTCGTCGCCTTCTTCTTCGTGACCTTCAGCTTCTGCTTGACGTCACCAAACTTCGCCTGCGCCTTCCCGCGAGTCTTCTGGGCCTTGCCCTTTGCCTCCAGCTCCTTGTTGCCCACGAGCTTGCCGGCGGCTTCCTTGATCTTGCCCTGCACTTCTTTCATGCGGCCTTGAATCTGGTCTTTGTACGCGGTCACGACTTGCTCCTGAATTTGTAGGTGCCTTTGGATGTTCGGACCGACAACCGCATCTCGTCAATACGTCCAGATACAGTCAAGGCGCACGAAACTCGCCATCGAGTTGAAGCTCTCCCGCGCCCTCACCCGAAGTCGGTGAGCCTGGCGCCTACACACGCGGGGGATCGGTGTCGCGCTCCGGATGCCTGTGCCGGGCGACGGCCTTGATGAAAGCCTTCGCGTCCCGGCTGATGGACTTGGCGTTACCGAGCACGATACCCGGATCGGGCTCGCCGCCCGGGAGCATCACGGGCGTCCCTGCGGTTTGCAGCAGGGCGCGCGACTCGCCGATCGCGAGGATCGCCTTGCAGTGCCGGTACGTGTCCTTGATGAACTCCGGTGTCTGGCCAAACCTCTGCAGCGCTTTCACCCCCGCTGATCCATCGGGCAGGACCAGGGCGTCGAAGAGCACTGCCGGCTCGTTCTCCATCGATGCGTCCGCGTGCACCACGTCGCCGGCCGCCGTCGTGAACGGCCCGATTCGAACACCGACCAGCCGCGGCACCCACCAGGTCCCAGTTGCCCTCCTCCGTATAGAACTTCACGGCAAACCCACGCACGTCGCGCGCGGTGTCCTTGAACCCGCGCTCGCCCGCAACGGTGGAAAAGCGCACGAAGACAGGCGTGATTTTTCCCGCGGACTGGAAGGGCGCGGCGCGCGTGAGCCTGGTGAGGGGCTTGTAGCACTCGAAGAAGCCGTGCGCAGCCGAGCCACGCGCGTGCACGACCCGTTCGGGGATGCGCTCGTGATCGAAATGCGTGATCTTCTCGCGAAGGATGAAGTCCTTGAGCAGGGCAGGCCCGCGCAGCCCGGCCTTGAGCGAATGCTGGTTGTCGGCAACGAGCACGCCCTGGTTGGTCGAGAGCGGCTGGCCCGTGGCGTCGACGCGAACCCGATCGAGCGGCCCGACGGTCTGGTCGTCGCCGGCTGTCGCGGCCCGCCCAGTCTTGCCGGACTGATTCGATTCGGCCCGTGAGCTGGCACCGACCAGGTCCGAGGGCGGTGCCGCGTGCTGCCCTTGCAGCGGTGCGATCGCGTGGTCACGGCCGTACTCGGCCGCCTTGTTGGCATTGAACGGCAGCGATTGCACGGTCGCTTTGGTGTCGTCCAGCTGGCGCGCCTGCTTGCCCGCCAATGATCTTCCCGGACGGACTTTCGACGTCGAACGCTTGGACCTTGCCATGGCTGCCTCTTGCTGCGCTGTGGTCGGGTCGCGTCATGGTCGACAACGTCGCGCGGCCCGTCTGTCGGACGGGACCGCGGGCGGTCAAGGCGAGGTCCTACAGGCTGGCAGCGGGCTTCGGATTGCAGCGGTCACTTCGACGGCGGCGGACCGCTCGAACCGCTGCACGTCGCGCCCGCGACTTGACATATTGACTTTGCCTTCAGCCGGGCGTACCCGTTGCACCTCGGACTCCGCAGGGGGAACCGGGCACATGCCGGAACGCAGAACCGGCCTGCGCGCGGTCGCACGGGGCCCTGCGATCACGGGCAAGCCGGGATCACCGGCGGAGTGATCAGATGGCAGACTTCGACCATCGACTTCTTTCCAACGCGGTTCCGCTGATCGCCGTAATGCTCATGGCGTCGGGGATCGTCGTGAAGACGCTGCCGCTCGCGAGCAAGAGGCCGGTCGAAGCCAGCGACGCGAAGATCGCCCACTCCGGCAGGCAGGACGTGCATGCGCGCCTCTGGGAGGACCCCTTCGTCGTAATGCGCGATGTGCGGGGCAGCCAGCCTGCGGAGCGTTGCAACGAAGCCTTGAGCGACGCCGCGCACCATCCGGACACCTTGACCACCGCGGTTCAGCGGGCACGGACGCGCCAGGGGGAGGACGTCATTGTCATGCCGGTGTTCGTTCCCGGAGGGCCGTACTCCCAGGACGCCGAGTCGCGGCGACGCACGCGTTACGCGACGGTCATGGCATTGCTGCAGGCCGAGTGGGAACCGGGCGACGAGGAGAAGCTCGGTTTCGTGTGGACGCTCGAGAGCTGCCTCGACGCCCACTGGTCGCGATTGATGCCGGAGATCCTGCCGTACGAGTGGTTCAGGCGAGACCGAGAGGGGAAAAAGGAGTCGGTGCTCGTACTGTGGATAGACGAGGATGCAGTCTCGCGACGACCACTCCGCGGGATGCGCAGCCTGGGTGACCTGATCCTGCGCGGTCCCGAGGTATGCCGGCTGTATGAGCCACAGACGCAGCCCTCCGATCAGGTCACACGGCGCCGCCACGAGTCGTTTCTGTTGCACTTCGCAACACACTGTCGCGTCCCGAGCGCGGACGACGCTCGGCGACGGATCGAGGATCCGAAGTCCTGGACGAGTACCGCCGTCATCGGACCGTGGTCGTCGGCAAGCTTGTTTGGGCTCGTTAGAGAGATTGCCGGCCAAAGTTCCGACCCCTCGCCGCAGGACGGCCAGGACGCGTCAGCTGGCGCAATCGCGTCCATTCGCCCACCTGAACCGCGCTTCTACTCCTCGGCCGCAACCGCCCGGATCGATGACGAAGCCTTCCAGAATGCCCAGGCAGTCTGCGAGCAACGCAAGCGCGCGGCTGACGAGCGCAGCGACGCTGGGGACACGAACACGGTGGAGTGCGCAGCCGACGCGGGCGCGATCAAGGCCGAGTTCGAGAGACGAGTCGTGCGGCTGAACGCGACCGACGACCGCCTGACGAGCGCACTAGTCAATGAACTCATGCTTCGGCTCGATTCCGCGACCCCGCTCGAGCACCGCCGGAGGGCCCTGTGCACGGGCACGATCGTCATCGTTGCCGAGGGCGACACGCGGTATGCACGCGACTTCCGCGAGAACTTCGAACGAAGTATCGGTGTCGACAAGTGCCGTGGCCGGAAGGGTCCGGCGATCGTGCAGGTCGGCTACCTGCGTGGACTCGACGGCATTGCGCCCGGGGCCACTGGCCGCCCCGCGAGTCCCGGGACGACGCCGCAGAACCCGCGCCCGGCCGCCCGGGATTCGCTCCTGGAGCAGGCAGCCCTGGAACGCGCCGACGGGCCGAGTCAGTTCGACTATCTGCGACGCCTCGCCGTGCAACTCGTGGACCTGGACCGCACGCTGCGGAAGGACGGCCAGCACGGCATTGCCGCCGTCGGCATCCTCGGCAGCGACGCCTACGACAAGATCCTCGTGCTCGATGCATTGCGCGACCGATTCCCGCAGGCCGTGTTCTTCGCTGCCGACCTCGATGCACGGATGCTCGACGCGGGCTCGGTACGCTCGACCCGTAACCTGGTCGTGGCATCCGGCTACGGCCTCGCCCTGAACCGGCAGCTGCAAGGCAGCGCGCCGCCGTTCCGTGACACCTACCAGACCGGCACGTATCTCTCGATGCTCGTGGCCCTGGATCCCCACGCGAGAACGCTCGGCACCGTGGACTTCGATTCGTGGTTCCAGCAGCCTCGGCGGTATGAGATCGGTCGGACGCGTCCGGTGAACCTCGTCGGTGCGCCCGACGGCTCGCCGGAGACGAAGGTGCAGCCGGAGCACGACGACTGCACGATACCGGACCCCTTGACCTGCCGTTCCATACACTCCGACGAGGACTGGCGTGGCTTCGACCCGGTGCCGGCGTTGCGGGTGTGGCTGGCCTTCCTCGTGATGGTGGCGGCCGCGGCCGGTCTCGCGTTCGTGCTGTCACGCAAGGCGCGTTCCGTCGGCCGTGAGTTGCAGATCTACGCGACACCGGCCGGAGTCGGCATCGTCGCAGCGGCGCTGGCGTTCATGGCCGCCGGGCTGTATGCGATAAGCGTGAACGTCGGGACGCGTGACGGCGAACCGTTCGCCTGGCTCGAAGGCGTGAGCATCTGGCCGACGCAGATCCTCGGGCTGATCATCCTTGTCGTGACCTGTGCGCTCCTGGTGTATGGCCGCATGCGACTGCGCGCGAACATCGACAAGGTGGCGACGTCCTTCGGCCTCAGCACGCTCGGCGCTCGCGAGCAGGCCGGCGGACGGGACAAGCGCTTCTTTCTGAAGCCGGATTCGACCACGCACTGGGCCGGCGAACTCGAGGCGTACCGGGCGGGCTTGCGGGCAAGAACCGTCGCGGATGAATGGATGGACTTCCTCGAGCGCATGCGGTTCGGGGCGTGCGCAACGCGGGTCGGGATTGCGACCCTGCTGTTCCTTGCCTTCGGGGTCGCACTGCTGTCGCTCGACTGGCCCAACTCGCCGCATCGGGGGGCGTCGGCAGCCTGGTTCAATCATGCCCTGCAGTTCGTGCTGATCGGCTCCTCGATGGCGCTGCTCTTCTCCGCACTCGACGCTTCGATCGTGGCGTCGCGCCTGCTTCGCCGCATCCTGGCGGCTCCCGTGGATCCCGAGCTGCTTCAGTCCCGGTCGCAGGGAACGGCATTGGACTATCCGATCAGCGAACAGGCACGCGGTCACTGGCTGCGATTCCGGCTGGCGGTCGAGGTCGCGGGCGCCGTCAACCGCCTCATCTACCTGCCGTTCGTCGTCCTGCTGTTGCTGGCGCCGATCCGAAGCCGGGTGTTCGATGCCTGGGATTTCTCGCTGCCGTACGCCGCGCTGCTGGTGATCTCGCTGGTCATCGCGGTGAGCTGCGCACTGGACCTGCGCAAACAGGCGGAAAGACTGCGTTCGCACGTCCTGACGGAACTCGACCACGAAGCCGATCAGCAGGAGATCGAGACGGGACCCGACGCGACCGACACTTCGACCGGAGTCGGTGCTCGCGAGGCCTCGACCTCGAGCGCCCCGCCCAGGCTGCAGGCAAAGCTGCTGCGTCGGCTGGCGGCCGAGATTCGCGCGGTCCGCGAGGGGCCCTTCCGGCCGTTCTCCCAGGAACCGGTCGTGCGCGGCCTGCTGGTGGTCCTCGGCGGTACCGGCGGCATCACGACCGCGGAGTTCCTGTTCCTCGCGCGCTGACCGCCCGGCGGATCCAACGGGGCGTTCGCCCTCGCCCGTCAACAGGCTGCCCAAACTGGTAGCCCGGACGTCGCCCGACCCTCACTTCGACGGCGGCGGACCGCTCGGAACGTAGACGACTGCATCGCCCTGGTAGGCGCGCGTGTACCAGCTCGAGCCGCACTGGTAGAAGTTCTGTCCGTTCACGACCGTGATCCTGGCTTCGCAGGGAAGCGACGCCAGCGCAGTTACATTCGTGACATTCGTGACATTCGTGACGTTGGTGATTTCTGTCGTCTCGTTGTCGTCATAGTCGTCCACCGCGACGGCGACCGCGGCGACGGTCACGCCGACGACCATCGCTTCGGCCCAGTCGTCATCGTGGTAATAGTAGTGGTCGTCCCAGTCATCGTAGTAGTCCTGCCGATCCTCACGGGCATCGTCGGCATGCTCCTGCCAGTCCTCGCGGGCCTCATCGCGATTGCCCTGTCGCTCGCCCTGATTCTCCTGGCGATCACCCTGGCGATCAGCCGTCGAGCCCTGCTGCTGCGGGGATCGTTCCGTTCCGGTCGTCGGGCGGCTCGTCTGCGTCGACGGCCGCTGGGTCGGGGCCGCCTGCCGGGTCGACGGCTGCGCCGAACGCTGCGGCGCCGCGCGCGACGACATTCCGCCGCCACTTGCGGGGCTGCTTCGCGACATGCCTCCGCCGCCACGCCTGCCGGCTGCATCGGCGTCTGCCCAGCCGGCCATCACCAGCCCGACGGCGCACGCGACTCCAATGAGAATGCCCTGGAGTCCAGGATGGCGGTTCATCGTTGCTCGCCAGTGGAGCCGGCCGGGACATCCGCCGGCGGTCGCGGGGCGAGGTACATGACCTGCTCGGCCCCTGCCGGGGGAACGAACGCGAATGAGGCGGCATCCAGCTTCGCCGTCACGCTCCAGTGCGTGAGGTCGGCGCGGAACTGCGGTTCGCCGGGCGCGTTCTTGTAGGTAATGACGACCCGGCGCGGCAGCGGCTCCGGGCCTCTGGCAATCCAGATCTGCAGGTCGACTTCCGCGGACCGCACGGCTACGTGATCGGTCGGGACGTCGAACAGGCTGCACTCCTCGACCAGCGTGACGGACGTGGCGCGCTTGTCGAGATCCACTGGAAAGCCGGTCGTGAACATGCGCGCCAGGGGCAAGGTCGCGCGCAGGTCGCGAACCATGTAGACGAGGGCCTGGTCCAGGGTTCCGGGCTTCTCCACGCGGGCGTAGACGTTCTCGGCGGGTTTGAACGCCGTGATCCAACGACCGTCGAACACGACGGTTCCACGCTCGCCGTCACTGCGCTCGACGTCCACTCGCAGCTTGTCCGGGCGTTGCATCAGTATCCGGCGACGCTCGCCGAACTCGATTCGCTGGCCGTCCGCCTGGATCGCGTCGTAGCTGCTGCGCATGGTCACGCTCATTGCAGGTGCGCGCGCCATGAATTCGGCCATGCCGAGCAGGAGCGTCCGGCCGGCCGAATCCTGCGCCGACGCCTCGGGTACGGACGTCGGTTCAGCGGCACGCACCGGGCCGACGGCAACCGCAATCGTCAGGACCGCGAGCACGGCCGCTGGCCGTACGAGTCGGTGCTTTCTTTCGTGAATCATTGCAGCAATCCCTCGGTATCCGCGGACAGGCTAATGCCGTTAAGTGGTCAGCACCCCAGCCAGCGCCTCCGTCTCGCAGAGGAGGTCGGGCCGGCAGATCGGCGCCGCGACCAAAGCGTGGGGGAAGCCCTCGAAGCCGGCAGCGTGGAGCTTCGCCCGAAGCCGCCCCGCGTGCGCAGGATACTTCAAGTACGTAATCGCGGACGTCACGTCGCCGAAGCCTGCGCCCTGGCCTTCGAGCAGGGCCGCGATGTTGACGAGCATGCGGTCCGCCTGGGCCTCGAAGTCACCGACGTGCGCCGTCCTGCCGTGCTCGTCGATGCTCGCGGTCCCGGAGATGTGAAGCGCGACCTTGTTGGTCTCAACCACTTTCATTCCGCGGACGAAGTCGGCGCCGTACTCCACGGCTTCGTTGAGCGTGCGTGACCTCATCACGGTCCGCACGGGAGGGCGTCCGGCCTTCACGGCGTACACGCCGAGGCAGAGATCGTGCGCCTCGGAAACGGGCGCGCCACCGATGCCGGTGCTGGCCGGGACCGGGTCGATTCCCCGCGCCGCGAAGAACGCGCGCCGCGCCCGATTCAGGTCCCCGTAGTCGCGGTCGATGTGGCGCAGATGGATCCAGGTGCGCACCACGTCGCGGAACTCCATCCCCGCCTGCCGCAGCAGGTCTTCGGCGAGAGAGAACATGCCGAGCGTCTGCTCGTAGGCATTCTCGCCCGGTCCGCACAGTGCGGCGGCATGGAAGCGGGTCTCCTCACCCACGTGGATCCGCAGCCCGTGCGCACGGGAGCACTCGGCACAGCCGCAGGCGGGCACAGCCTCGATCGACTCGCACCGCGCCGGAGACTCGTTCGGCAGGACGGCCTGCACCGAGACCTCGAGCAAGGCGTGCTCGTCCAGCGGGGGTTGTTCGATCTCGGTCGTGGCGGGCCTGTGAGTCGTCCCCCCGTGCGCGGTAAGGACCCGGTGGCGCGCTTCACGGACGGACTCGACGCTCGCCCGCAGGTTCCGCAGGAATACGGTCTCGGAGACGACTGACGCGAAGTCTCCGCCCTCGGCTTCGAGGACGCGGACGATCGCGCGATAGATTGCATCGGCCTGCCGGCGCGGCTCCGCAGTCTCAGCGGGCGGCCGGCAGTGGAAGTAGAGTTCCCTGGCCTCGGGACCTTCGACCCGACGGAGAACGATCGAGCAGCCGTGCGCCTCGATCGTCTCGGCGATGGGGTGGGGAGACACTGCGATCCTGTGAGCGGCTACGGGAGCGGGCTTCATGCTCGCACAGTACCCGCGGTCAACTCAGCCTGCTGTGAACCAGCAGCCGCCCGACGTCTGCGACGTCGGGCGGCTGGGGTCAAACACTGGCGGCAGGAATCAGGGCTTCTTGCAGCCGTCGGTGGGCAGCGGCCCAGGCACCGGCACGGGAGGTGGGAAGTTTGAAAAATCAAGCTCGGTGGAGGAGAAATACGTGAAGCCACTCGGCTTGTTCTTCTCGAAGCAGTTGCCCGACGCGCCCGGCTCGAACAGCGCGAACTGCACATAGAGAAGGTCTACGGCCGGGAAAGGAGCATCCTCAGGGGGACTCGCTCCGTTACCGCTCACCTTGTTCTGCGAGACGAGGTTGTTGTTCGCCCGAGGATCTGTGATCGGCGGTTTGACCGAGCAGTCGTTGGCGGTACCGGAATTGGCCGTACACCAGCCGAGGACCGCGATCCCGACGAAGTCATTGTCCTCTACGGTATTTTTCGCGATCACGTGGTCGGAGACACCTGTCAGCAGGATACCGATACCCGACGGCAAGGCGCTCTGGAAGGTTCCCGGCACCGCCGCGTTCGGCCGGTTGTTGTCGCGAACGTCGTTGTGCTCGACCACCCAGTTGGCCATGACGGGCAGCGGCGGGTTGCCGGCCCCGTTGGGATGGAACAGGCCGATGCCCACTGTGTTGTCGTAGATCCTGTTCTGCGTCACCCAGACGTTGTTGGAGACCGTGATCTCGAAGCCGATCACGCTCCCGAATACCTCGTTGCCGATGACGCGAACGTTCTCGGAGCCCGCCACCCACATCGCCGTATCGAGCGAGCCGTAGGAGACATTGTTCTGGACCAGTCCGTTCGCCGAGAGGGTCGGATAGATCCCATTGTTGAGGTTGTTGACCGATTCGTTCCGGATGAACTCGAAACCCTCGACCCAGCGGGTCTGGATTCCGTTCCTCGGAAAACCCTCGACAGAAAAGCCACGAATGTAGAAGTCCTTGAGACTGTTTGCCTTGCACAGCTGGCCAAGGGGGGAGTCAGCCGAAACGTCGGGATCGCAACTCCGTGGATCCCCTGGAAGACTGACATCAGGAGCCGCATAGACTCCCGCGCCAACATCCGCGGCTCTCACGTTGTTGTAGGGGTCGACGGGGGCGTCGTAAACGAGGCGGACCTTGCCCGCCTCGCCCCGGCCCGGGACCACCCTGCCGATCAGGCGCAGGTTGTCCGTCTTGATGCGCAGGCCGTAGTAATACTTCCCGGCTTCCATCGCAGGAGGGACGAATTTATACGTCCCCGGCTCGACGAGGATCGTGTCGCCCGGAGCGGCAACGTCAATCGCCGCCTGGATGGACTCGCCCGGAAAGACGCGATGGACGGTCGCATTGGCAGTAGCAGCGACCATGAATGCGGCAATGCCAGCGGCCGCGCAGATTTGACGCAGATTCATTGTCGAGTTCTCCAGGCCCGTGACCGGCCCTTGTTTCTTTAAGACAGGCTCGCCGCGCGCAACGGCGCGGCGAGGATTCCCCACGGCGATTTCTACTCGTGTGAAATTTGGGTGTCAATTTTTGAGTTATGGTAAATCAAACTCTCGGGCGGCTCGTTTGACGCGGCGTCGTGCGGCCACCCACAATCGCCCGCAAATGAAGATGAACCAGCGCTGCAGCCGCCTCCTGCGTGACGGCTTTCTGCTCACTGCGCTACTGGTACTCAGCGCCTGCGCAAAGGAATCGGGACCGGCACCGCTCGCGTTCCCGCGCGGGCCCTCCGGCAGCCTCGAGATCAAGTATCCCCTCGACGAGACGCTCTTTCCGCCCGAGATCGTCGCCCCGACCTTCGTCTGGGGCGACGAGACCAAGGGCGTTGCAACGTGGATGGTCCTGCTTCGATTCGACGGCACGGACGAGGTGCTGCGGTTCCCGACGACGGAACCCCGGTGGCGCCCCTCGGAGGCCGACTGGACCGTGATCAAGCAGCGCAGCGTGGAGCGAGACGCAGCGGTGGCGATCGTCGGTCTCGGCGCGGACGCGAAGGCCGTCTCTTCCGCGAACATCCGCATCCGCACCTCCACGGACCCGGTGGGGGACTCGATCTTCTATCGCGAGGTTCCGCTCCCGTTCATCACGGCCGTCCAGGATCCCTCGCGCATCCGCTGGCGCTACGGCTCGATCGACTCGCAGGACCAGCCTCCCATCGTCCTCGAGGACCTGCCGGTCTGCGGCAACTGCCACTCCTTCTCGGATGACGGCAGCGTCCTGGGCCTCGACGTGGATTACGGCAACGACAAGGGCGGCTACGCGATCCTCCCCGTGTCCAGGCAGATGGTGCTGAACGACGAGAAGATCATCACCTGGAACGACTACAGGAGGAACGACGGCGAGGCCACCTTCGGGCTCCTTTCCAAGGTCTCGCCCGACGGCCGCTACGTGATCAGCACGGTCAAGGACCGCGCGGTATTCGTGGCGACGCCCGACATCTGGTTCTCGCAGCTCTTCTTCCCGATCAAGGGCATTCTCGTCGTCTACGACACCGAGACCGGCACGTTCCGGCCGTTGCCGGGCGCCGACGATCCCGAGTACGTCCAGAGCAATCCGACCTGGAGCCCGGACGGCAAGTGGGTCGTCTTCGCCCGGACGAAGGCGTACCGGAAGGAAGTGCTCGCGAAGGCCACGAGCATCCTGCTGGACGAGAAGGACGTCCCCGAGTTCGTCAACGACAAGGAGTCGTTCAAGTTCGACCTGTACCGCGTTCCGTTCAACGACGGCCGGGGCGGAAAGGCCGAGCCGATCGAGGGCGCCTCGCACAACGGCAAGAGCAACTACTTCGCGAAGTTCTCCCCGGACGGGAAGTGGATCGTCTTCTGCAAGGCCGAGAACTACATGCTGCTGATGCCGGACAGCGAGCTCTACATCATGCCCGCCGAAGGAGGTGAGGCCCGGCGCCTGCGCGCGAACACACCGCGCATGAACTCCTGGCACAGCTGGTCGTCGAACGGCCGCTGGCTCGTCTTCTCGTCGAAGGCCAACACCGCCTACACCCAGCTCTTCCTGACCCACATCGACGAGGACGGCCAGTCCACGCCACCGGTGGTGCTCGAGCGCTTCACCGCGGGCGACCGCGCCGCCAACATCCCGGAGTTCGTTCCGCTGCCTGCCGATGCGATCGCGAAGATCAAGGAGCAGTTCCTCGACGCGTACTCGTTCCTGCGGGCGGGCATGGCCAACGAACGGACCGGCAACTACCCAGCCGCCGTCAGGGCCTACGAGCGGGGACTCGCCGTCGAGCCCGACAACGTGGAACTCCTGAACTCCCTCGGGTTCGCGTTGTTCCAGCAAGGCAAGAGCCAGGAGGCGGTCGTCGCGCTGGAAAAGGCGATCACGGTCGATCCGAAGCACTGGAAATCGCACAACAACCTCGCCCTCGCCGCCATCGACATCGGCGAGATCGAGGTGGCCGAAGCCCACTATCGGGAATCACTCGCGATCAAACCGCAGCCTGCGATCTACAACGACCTCGGCTTCGTGCTGGAACGCCAGGGACTGTCCGAGGAGGCGACCCGGGCGTACCGCAAGGCAATCGAGCTGGACCCCAAGTCGGCCACGGCGCATTACAACCTGGGGTCATCCCTGGCGCGGAGCGGCAAGTTCGCCGAGGCCGAGCGCCACCTGCGGGTTGCGATCGAGGCGGACCCGAAGAATGCGGCTGCCCACCAGAAGCTAGCCGAGGTCCTCGAGAGCCTCGGGCGCAAGGACGAGAACTGACGGAGCCGCTGCGGGCCGAACAGTCCACGCCTGCCAGGCGTGGACTGCCCACCGCTCGTCGCGAACTACTTCTTGTCGTAGACCATGACGTTGTCGTACGGCACACCCGTTGCGCTGGTGCCTTTGCTGGTCAACGTGAGTACCTTGCCATCCTTGGAAACGGTGCGAGTCGTCGTACCGATCACTTTGCCGCCCTTCTTCTGCGTGCTCTGGACCGTGTGGTCATCGACCTGCTTCAACGACAGGCTGTCAAAGTTGGCTGCCCCGGTCAGGGGGTAATCCTTTCCATCCGCCTTGAACGTCGACTTGACGACGGTCTCCTTGCCGTCCGCCCCGACACTCGTCCATGTCATCACGGTGCCTTGCTCGGTTGCCGCGTAGATCCGGGTATCGGCCTTCGGCGCAGGGCCGGGGCTGAACTTCGATTTCGCGACATTGATCTGCCAGGTCCCGATCACGGGATCGGCGGCTGGCTCCGCGGCGACGGCGGCGCTTCCGACAGTCAGCAGTACGGCCATGAGTGCGGTTTTCACAATCCTTTTCATCTTGGTGCCCTCGGGAGGTGTCGTAGTTGGTGGTTCAACGCGAGTGGAGCAGCATCTGCGATCGTTTGGCGCTTGTCCGTGCGGTAGGGAACACAACGCCAGCCGGCCGGCTCTACAGGCCGACCTTACCTTTCGCCGCACCATTGCTTTTCGCAGGGCACGCCATCGCCGCCGCCATCCATCTTCACGCCCGGGCAGTTCGCGAGGAAGAACTCAGCCTCGTCGCAGGAGGTCATCTGCGAGCAGTACACGCGCCCGTCGCAGTGATACGAGCTTCGTCGTCGATTACTTCGCCGCTGCCGGCGCGTATCCGGACGATCGATAGTGCAGCGCGCATCGTTCCACCAGAGCAGCTCGTCTTCTCAATCGAACACTCCGAGGATGCTCTGGTACTTCTCGATGTACCAGCGATTCTCATTGTTGTACTTGGGGATCGCCACGGGACGGACGCCCGTCGCGTCCTCCTTCCATAGACACGGGCAGTTCACTTGCATTCCCTGAGGCTGCTCTCCTGGGGGACGCAGGTCTTCAAGTTTCACCCCCATCCTTTTCATGACACCGTGGAGCTTCGCGACATTCCTGGGTCCACCGTTGTACGCGGCGACCGGGAAGATGCCGAGCACCTCCATGTTGCCGCGATACGCCGCGCGGATATCCGAGCGCATCTGAAACAGCTCGATGTCAAAGAGGCAGATCGCCGCCTTCATGGCGTTCAGAAGATCCGTCGCGCCGCGCTCGAAGTTCGGGTCAATCCTTGCCTCGGGGCATCGCCTGACCACCATCGCATAGGTGCCATTCCCCCTCCTGTTCGTGAACTGCATGGGGCCGATGGCCGCTGCGCTCGAGACACTGTATCGATACGCCTCCTCCCGTTTCAGGCCGTAGTGGCTCAGCACCTCGTCGAACGCACCGCCTTTCTTCTTCACGAAGTCGGCGTCATCCGTCTGTTCGATCACCGCAAGGGTTGTGAGGACTTCAGCGGGCACCGCGTCTGCGAGCAGCAGTCCTGGAAATGCCACTGACGGTGCCCCAGCGAGACGCAATTCCTCGATCGCCCTTCGTGCCGTGTCGAGAAGGAATTCCTTCCCGCCACTGACAAATAGCGGATCGAGGGTGTCTTCATTGGCCGGAAGATAGACGATTGGCTTCGCGGTCTCGACGACGGCTCTCCACTTCTTCTTCGCAATTAGTGCACTGTCGAAGACGGGGAATTTCCTCCCGTAGACCTTCATTTGCTCCCCGTCCTTGGAGAAGGCGAACATCAGCCGTTCGGCACCCGTGCCTTTCACGTGCCGTGCCTCGACTCCGGGTGTGCGCACGATGAAAGGAAACGGCTTCCTTCCGGGCGTCCATTTGACCGGTGGGCGGGGGATCTCGATGCGCGCGATGGACCATTCCTTCTTCGTCTCGCTCCACAGAGCAAAGACGACCGGACGGCCGCGCAGCACTTCTCTTCTTCCTTTCCCCGAGAAGACGTACTCGAGCTCGACATCACGAAGAATGGATCTCGCTTCGGACACGAGATCGAGGATCACCTCGTGACGGTCGCGGTGAGCCTCAACGACCACCTCCTCGAGCTCTTTGCCGGGAGAGACATCTTCGGGGTGCTCTGGCTTGGCAACGACGCGCGGAACCGCCGCTTCTTCCCCATCTTTCGCCATCGGGGCCTCGGGCGCTTCCCGAGGAGCAGATTCTTTCTCGACGAAGACGGGCTCTCCTTCATAGGAGACGCCTACCGTCGTCTCGCATGCCGCAGTGCAAGTTAAAGAAGCAAGGACAAGGAGAGCCTGCACTGCTCTGCGTGTGCCGAGCGCATTCATCGGGTCTTCTATGAACGTCGGGTGACGAGTGGTCTTGCCGGGCAAGGACTGCAGAAGCACCTTACTCCAGTTCTAAATGGCTACGAAGGGTCGGGGTGACGCCACAGGCAAGTCATGGCGCTCGCGCTGGTGTTGCCGCCGATCGCTGCGCATTTCCTCGCGAAGCACGCACTCCCTCCGGCACGACATGACCGAAGCGGCGTACGGCCACTATTATTGGCCACGACGCCTCCAGATGTGGTGGCCAGGGACGGAATCAATCATCGACACACGGATTCCCGGCAGCTCGGAGCACCCGGCTCGGCGCGAGCAAGTCGACGACCCGGAAGGGGTTTCTCGTTGGCCGACCGACCCGATCGCGAACCGAGAGCCTGCAAACCCGCCCACTGCGGCTGCCTGGCCAACCGGGTCAACGGCTTAGGGGCATCGCGACCGAACTGTCGCCGAACTGCGCGCCAAACGGACCCTAATGTCCTGGTGGCAACTTACGTCGGACAGCAGGCGGATCAATTCCCGCTTGAGCACCGCGTAACACTCGCACACTCGGGTCTCCAAAGCTGAGCGCTCGAGCACCGCGATGTGGCCACGTCGGTAACGGATCACTCC
>Ga0316600_10000276_pt1 | contig 27208 bp, 26 predicted proteins | sample OWC_soil_day5_CT_FD_207652 | JGI IMG/M metagenome (GOLD analysis project Ga0316600, IMG submission 207652) | Wetland soil microbial communities from Old Woman Creek delta, Ohio, United States - OWC_soil_day5_CT | ecosystem: Environmental > Terrestrial > Soil > Wetlands | place: USA: Ohio... | reverse complement strand
CGTAACCTTTGCTACAGATCACTAAAATCTATTGTAGCATCAGGAGTTCCTAAAGAAGTAATTGAAATAAAAAATAAGCTTTGTAAGTTGGCGGATATCTGCTTACAAAACTTATTATACGAGGAGGAGAAAGCATGAATAACCAACAGGATCGTTATGGGGATAAATTTATACGACAGTTCATTGATTTTGTTTCTCAGGGATATATTTACTATGCCCTGTTCACTATTACAAGTGCTGTTTGCTTATTATTAGAATTATTACTAGAAGCCTCGCTAGTGCTTCTAGGTCTCTTTTATAAACTTGATTCTATATTTTCTGTAAACAAACTTAACGCAATATTCAGTGTACTATCCCTCGGGTCAGCAATACTTGTATATTTTAACACAAATATACCCAGTTCATTTTATCAAAGCAGACTTTTTAAAAATATTTTAAAATGCTTTCGTTATTTAGTAATATTATTATTATTATGCTCGTGCCTTTTTGCCTTAGTTTCGTGTATACTTATGTTTTATTTCATTTACTCTCCTGTTTATTCAAAGAGTGGTAGTGAATTGACAACTATTGTATTAGGGATACTATCTCCTTTTATAGTACTCTTTTCATATATTAGTTCTTTTACATCTAAAGACAAAAATAAAATAAATTTCTTGTTATTGCCAATAATTTTAATGATTTTTATTGTTTCTATTGTTTCACTTGTTTAATTAGGTTTTGCATCTTTAGGCCTAGAATTCAATGAGTTTATGTTAACCATTTATAAATGAAAAAATTAAGCAGGTAATGCTAAAAGAAAAGGAGCTAAGGAGTATGAATATTAGTTTTAAATATGCTGCGCAGCTTGCGTATGCTGGCTATCAAGGGTATAGTGATCAAGTCGATGGATGGCAACTGGGTTTGCCGAATAATCCGAATATAGAATCCACTTTTGATGATGGTGATGGTGATGGTAATGGATTTAGAGGAGGTGGGACTGGGGCGTATGCAAGAGTTTATTCAAATGAAAACACTGTGGTCGTAACTTTTTCTGGGACAAATAGCGGAAATGACGTAAGGGATTGGCCTACTTTTGGATACTATCAACAAGCTGCCATGAGAAATTGGACAGATCGTATTGTACACCAAGCTATGGCAGATGGAAAAAATATAGTATTTACGGGAGATAGTTTAGGTGGACTACTTGCGCAACGGGAACAAAGATTATACGGCGGAGACAGTATTGCTTTTAACAGTAGTGGGCTCTTACAATCTGATATAGATAAACTAAATCAACAAAGTACTGATTGGGTAAATGCTGGAGGCGCATTTTATGAAGGCGGTTCCCGTATATATGTAAATGCTGATGGTCAAATATTGGAGAATTTGGGGAGCTACACTGGGAGTGTTTATACTGTTCCAACGCAAGTAGGATATCAGCTGCAGAGCTTATATGAAGATATGAAGACATATGGTTACGACGACGTTAGAATGGGACAAATATTAGAACTTCAAGTACGAGCACATAGAGAGGGAATGGCTGAAGTAGTGAATTATATCAATATTTTTGGTGAGCCGATACTTGGCAAGTTAGATTTATCTTGGTATAAAGAACATGGATATCCAGGTGAAGGTGGCGGTACTGAACAAGATTCTGCAAATGTTCCACTACTCATAGTAAAAGGGCAAGTGGCAAATGGAAAGTATCATGATGCTGCGGGAATAGTAGCTGCTATGAAGTTAGATGGCAATCCAAATGCACAAAAAGCTGTTGATACTTTTTTCGGTATGGATCGTGACAAATATAGCTTTAACCAAAGCAATCTAAATACCTTGGGCAATATTAGAAGTGTGCAAGGTGTAGCTCATGAATACCTATTGGCACCAGATGATCCAACTTTTATTGATGCAACATTAAGTTTTCAGGATATGGCTAACGGTTATTTCTTGGAAGATAATGAACATGGAGTAAGGTGGAGGATTACTGCATCTGGACGAGTACATCCCGATGATCTAGACAAGTATCAAAAACAGTGTGAATATTATGAAAGATTGCATTCTGATACCATACTTAGAGCGTTACCATCAGAAGAAGCATTTAAAAGGAAGGAATATGAAAGTTCTGGTTATGTGCCTATAGCAAATTTGCCTAATACTATCAAGACTGAGAATAGTGGCACTGACTTTGAAAATTTTGTAGCAACACTAGGAAAAATAAAAAATACACGGAATAATGTTTTTGAAAATTTTTCTGGTTTTGGAGCAGATGGACTAAATGGAGCAGGTCTAGAAAAGATGGGGGGCAGTATTCTCGGTGAGGAAGCGACAAAGGTAGCGCAAGGGTTGAGTAAAGCAGACCTATTTATGGATGTTATTAATACTAGAGGATTCGAGGAGTTATTTAAATCTATGCAAGTAAGAAATGACGAATAATGCTAAAGCAATGTAACTTTACCCTCTATATCTGATTAGACACAGATGTAGAAGGTATTTTTTTATTTTAACATAAAATTTTATAGGATATTTGGTACGAGAGGTCGATTACTCTAATATACGATCAATATCGTTCGTTAAATCAGCGACCGTACCGACGTAATCGGCTTGGATTTTTATGTTTTGGCGATTGAGTATGTAGTCAGTTAAGAGATAGGTTTTCATCCCTATTTTGCCAGCAGCTAGGTCTTCGGAGACGTCGTTGCCGATCATCAGGCATTCTTCTGGTTTCGCACTAAGGGTATCGGCTATTTCCTGAAAATATTGTAGATTTGGTTTGCAATAATGACTGCTTTCGTAGGCGGTGATCAATTGAAAATCAATATCTTGTAGTCCAGCCCAAGCCAGACGGTTTTTCACAGCTTTCATTGGAAACACTGGGTTGGTGGCAACGGTGATTGGAATGTTTTTGTTTAGTATTTTACGGATAATCGGTAAAATTTCTGGAACGGTAACAATCTCTTTTAATTGTTCAAAATCGTTATCATAGAAACTTTCAATCAGTGGATCAAGGGTTTCTTTAGGTAGTTTGGTATTCTTATTTAAGTAGTCCCAAAATATTTCGGCGTTTGTTTTGCTACCATCCGTACTTTGAATCATAAGGCCTGTAGCGGTAAGGAGTTGCTCGCCAAATTTTTTCGGGTCAGTAAGATGCGCTAATTTTTTACTAAGTAAGCTAACATAATTTTTCACAAATAAAACGTGATCAAAGTGTATGAGCGTGCCATCTAAATCAAATAGAACATGTTTAATCATAGGATTCCTCCGCAATTTAATCTTTACATTTTAGTATACATGGCTTAGAAATAAAAAACAAATGCAGAATAAAATACGATAGTATTTTCAGGAATATCGCATGAAAGTCTTGCATTTTTTTTACAAAACATTAATAATAAAGGGTACACATTTTTATTTTTATCGAGTAATTGAATGAAAAATTTACATAGTTAGCAAGTGGAGGATAAATATGCGTAAGTCTATTATTTTATGGTTGGTATTGGTGTGTTTTATTGCTAGTCCAGCGCTTGTCTTTGCATCGGATTTTAGTGATCGAGTAAGTAGTTTAGTAAAGGTGCAAAGCGTGCGAGTTTACAGTAATGGTGATCGTAAAGTAAGGGTAGTTTTGGATAGTTCAGGGCCTGTTGAATATAAAACGTTTGTCTTATCGAATCCAAACAGAATCGCGCTTGATATTAAAGGAGCTTGGCTCAGTCCGACTGTAGATAAATTGACAGTGGTCGACGGCGGCTTGGTAGGTAAAGTAAGGATTAGTCAATTTGATCCGACAACGGTGCGCGTCGTTGTGGAAGCCAATGTATCGAAAGATTGTTATAAGGTTTTTCAATTAAAAGAAAATCCAGCAGCAAGTAAATCAAATCGTATTGTGATGGATTTTGGTGATTTGGCGCAAGAAGAAACACCAAAAGTAGCAACGGTGGAAGAATCGACGATTATAACTGTACCAGACGCTGATAAAGTTGTGACCAAGACGATTAAACTTTTTGATACGCCTGGGTTAAAGGATAAGGTTATTGCAATTGATCCAGGGCATGGAGGTAGTGATCCAGGGGCGATTGGACCAAATGGTGTTAAAGAAAAAGAACTTACGTTAGCCGTTGGTTTAGAACTGAAGCAAATGCTTGAAAATGAAGGTGCGAAGGTTATCATGACCAGAACATCGGATGTAGACGTTGCTCATGCGAATGCTTCGGCAAAAGATGAGTTACAGGCGCGCGCCGATATCGCCAATAATGCAAAGGCCGATGTTTTTGTTAGTATCCATATGAATGCTTTTGTGAATGCACAAGCAAAAGGAACTGCTACCTATTATTATCCGAAGACCAATGGTGATGAAAGAATAGCAAAATTTGTTCGTGAAGGATTAATCAGTCAATTGGGAACAGATGATCGAAATACGCAGACTTGTAATTTTTATGTTGTTAAACATACGACGATGCCAGCAACGCTAGCAGAGGTAATCTTTATATCAAACCCAGCGGAAGAAAAGTTGCTTAAATCTGCTGAAGGCACAAAAAAAGCGGCAACTGGTATTTTCCGAGGCTTAGATCGATATTTTTCTTATGAATAAGTTTGGTATACTTTAGTTAATAAAACTTGACGATTTGAAAGCATTTATTGTAAAATAATGTAGGTTTATAAATTAAATAATAAAAGCCCTGTTTGTGGCAAAGCCTACAAATGGGGTTTTCTTTTGTAGAGAAATTTTAATAAGTGAGGTAGTAGTATGATTGAGAAGAACGATAATGATGAAGACATGACTCAATTGGATGCAGAACTTGAAGAGCAAATGGAAAAGCGGAAAAAGATACTTTGGCGTTATGATGTTCCCCAAGAGCGTACTTTGCTTGCAGCGCTTACTACGTTAACCAAGGCAGAGCTTGATGATATTCGTTATAACTTATGTGTACAGGGGATTAGTTCTTTAAAGAAACAAGAAATGGCAGCAGCATTGGTTCCAGCTATTGTTGATTTTTCTCATAAATGGATGCTTACAATTGGCATTGAACAATACAATATTTTAACGCATATGAGTAGAAAAAATGGGGTTAGTACCGTTGTTGATATGAATGATGTCCGTATGGATTATATGCGTAGTTTGGGCATGCTATTTAGCGGTATGTATGAGGGAAAACAGGCTTGGTATCTGCCGAATGATTTGCTCAATGTATATGCGAGCCTAGACAATGCTAAATTTAGAAAAGAAATTTCCTTTAATGATGAAGCGAGTCGCTTGGCTACTGGTCTGTTATTTTATTACGGTTATTTACCTTATGACCAATTGCATGAACGGGTCAATGGTTTCTTAAAAACAAGAAAATTAGAATTTGTTGATTTTATGGGAATTATGATTAATGCTGGTTGTTGGCAAGGTAATATCGTCGCTCTTGAGGTCGGTATGCACTATTATACGGTGCTAGATCCAGAGGCTTTAGCTACAGAACAAATTGTTCGTGAAGATATTGAGTATCATCAATTTACTTATGAAGAAGTGTATCAAGCAGGCGAAAGCGAATATGTCGAAGAAACAGATGCTTATTTTGAATTGTTAAAGTTTTTTAAAGATGAATTGTCAGTAGATCACCATGAAGCTGTGGATATCGTTGGTGAAATATTAATTATGATATTAAATAATGAAAAATTTAATGAAATTTTAGAGTATATACAAAACATGGTGGAAGTACCGAAGATGGAAGATGTACAGTATTTAGCTGATATTATTGCTGAGATGAACAATACCACACATTTATGGGCATTGAAAGGCAATAGTCCTAGAGATTTATCACCAGGTGGGAAAAATTTCTTGGCAAAATATCAATCGCAGAAAAATCGCGATAATGTGGTGAAATTTGTTCCAAGGACTTCTACGATTGGTAGAAATGATCCTTGCCCTTGTGGTAGTGGAAAAAAATATAAAAAGTGCTGCTTAGATAAAGACTGCGAATGAGACAAACGTACAGTTATAAAGAAAAGGTTAGAGAATTTATCATTGTCTTGTTACCGATCTTTATTACGCAGATTGCACTGATCTCGACAGGCTTTTTTGATACGATTATGGCAGGGAATGCCGGTGATTACGATTTGGCTGGGGTTGCCGTTGCGGTTAATATTTTCATGCCAGTATTCTGTGGTGTTTTGGGTGTCATTTCAGGATTAACACCGATCATTGCCCAGTTATACGGTGCCGGTCAACGAGGAAAATTGCCGTTTATTGTTGTCCAAGGCATGTATCTTTCCGGAGTCATCAGCGCCATTTTTATTCTAGTTGGTTGTTTGACAATCGAGCCTTTACTCCGTTATATGGAACTTGAACCGCAGGTAGAAAGCATTTCCCTTGGCTTTTTAAAAGCAATTGCTTGGGGCATTTGTCCGATTCTCATTGGCTCGACGTTAAGAAATTTTATTGATGCGTTAGGTTATACAAGGGTTACGATGCTGATCACAGTAGGTTCTGTTCCGATGAATATATTGCTGAATTACTTTTTTATCTTTGGTAAATGTGGTTTTCCAGTGCTAGGTGGCATTGGCGCTGGGGTTGGTTCGGCGATTACCTATTGGTTGGTTTTGTTCATGAACATTCTCGTGGTTTATTATCTTAAACCATTTAAAGAGTATAAAATATTTTCGCGGGTGTATCCTGTGGCTTTTAAAGTTTGGCGACAGCAGCTAGCAATTGGAATCCCGATTGGCAGTGCGATTTTTTGCGAGCAAAGTATTTTTGGTGCGGTTGGTTTGTTTATGGCCGTTTATGGAACGGAAGTGATTGCAGCTCATCAGGCTGCCCTCAATTTTTCTACGATGGTTTACATGATTCCGCTCAGTATTAGCATGACGCTGACGATTCTCATCGGTTTTGAAATTGGTGCGAAACGTTACTCGGATGCTAAACTTTATACGAATATAGGGATGCTGATTTCCCTTTTATTTTCAGGGACACTTACGCTGCTGTTGATTATGTTTAAAGCTGAAATTGCCGCTCTTTATACGCATAATGCGCTTGTGCATCAGCTGATTCAAATGTTTTTCCTTTATGTGGTTTTTTTACAATTAGCGGATGCGATCAATGCTCCCATGCAAGGCGCATTAAGAGGATATAAAGATGTGAAGGTAACGTTATGCTTGGCAATTATATCGTATTGGAGTATTGGACTACCAGTAGGGTATGGTCTTGCAAATTATGGTCATACTGGACCATATGGTTATTGGCTTGGCTTAATCACAGGTGTTGTCGTTGGGGCAGTATTACTTTTTATGCGACTACGATATGTTCGGAAAATAAATTTTTAACCATAAAATAACTCCCATCCGTATCGTGATGGGAGTTATTTTTAGTAGTCTGTAGGTTAAGAATGGAGTATAATTACTTGGTGTTTTGATTTATTTGTTATATGATACTAGATATAGATTGATTTTGGGAGTGAGAATGATGAAGAGTATCGCTTATCGCAGTCTAGTCAACATTTTATTATGCTTTTTATTGGCTTTGCCAGTTGGTTTCGCAAGTTCAGGGGTACAAGACATTACGCTTACTTGGGCGGAAGATGCAAAGACATCACAGACCATCACTTGGCGTACGGATAGTGAAAATAGTATGTTATGTGTAGAATATAGTGAAGCGGATGCACCAGATATTGAACTTTCCGCGGCAAAAACAAAACAAGCAGAAACGTCCTTATTTGCTACCGACGAGGGAAATGTTTATATGCACACGGTAACATTACGGAATTTAAAACCAGGAACGCGTTATGTATATCGAATTGGCGATGGACAAAATTGGGTAGCGGATGGTATGTTTCGTACGGAAAAGCTAACAAGTGATTTTAAATTCTTGTTATTTGGCGATTCGCAAAGCTATGATTATACTGTTTGGAAAACAACCTTTATGAATGCTTATCAACAAAATCGTGATGTAGATTTCTTTGTTAATATTGGTGATTTGGTCGATAATGGACAAAAATATCAAGAATGGCGAAATTGGTTTGATGGTATTGCTAGCGTTTCTAATCGTTTACCTGTTGTTCCTGTGGTTGGGAACCATGAAACGTATACGCCGGAACATAATTTTTCGATGCCGGTATTTTTTACACAGCAGTTTATGATGCCACAAAATGGGCCAAATGATTTAAAAGGGCAGGTATATTCTTTTGATTATGGTGATGTACATTTTGTTATTTTAGATAGCCAATTTGGCGAGGAACGGAAATTTTTACCTGATTCATTAGAACGGCAAAAAACGTGGTTAGCCAATGATTTAGCAGCGACCAATAAGCTTTGGAAGGTTGTCTTTATGCATAAGCCTCCTTATCATAATCGGATAGCGCAAGAACAGCCTGATGTAACAGAAAGTTTTGTACCGATTTTTGACCAATATGGTGTTGATGTGGTGTTTAGTGGGCATGATCATGTCAATGCTCGGACTTTTGCCATGGTGGGTGGTGAAAGAGTAAAAGAAGCAGGCACTATTTATAGCACGGTAGGGCGTAGTGGCACAAAATATTATGATACCGTTGGTGCAAAGTCTTGGGATGAACAATTCGCCAACGTTACGGATATGCCAACGTATTCAGTTGTAAAGGTTACCAAAGGCTTGCTTTATATCCAAGTGTTTAAACAAAATGGAGAATTGCTCGATGAATGGTCGTTGCTTAAGATGCACAAATAAAATTATAGAGTAGAGCAATCACAGATCAATCATTGTTTTAGTAAGATAGCTTAGAGGGTGGAGGTGAAAATGGTTGCAAAAATTGGTGAAGGTAGTGGCATTCTGTTTATGTTTAATATTTCATAGTACTATTGTGCAGGCTGGAATTTTAGAGGAGTATCAGAATGCCAAACTAGAATATATCAATGCTGTCGTTTGTCTAGCTACCTATAGTGATCAAGTTGGACAAATTGCTAGAAATGAGCTTGTAGAGGAAGGGTGGCAAATCAAGCCTTATAAGAATTTTGATAATGATGTAGATGCCAAGTTTTTCTTTGTTGAAAATGATGCCTTTGAGTCAGAGCGTGATATCTATATATTAGCAATCACTGGTACTGAAAGTTTAAAAGATATTGCGATTGATTTAAATTTTCATAAAGTTTATTTTGGGGGAAATTCGCCAACGGAATTTATTAAAAATGCAAAAAAACAAAATTTAACTAGTAAAGATCCGATGATTCATGCCGGGTTTAACAAATATACGCAAACCGCTTTATTTACAAAGGAAGAGGATGGAAAAACCTACGGTGAATACATCGCCAAAGTATTAAAAGAAGATAATAAGCGAAAGTTATATTTGGTTGGACATAGCTTAGGTGGTGCAGTCGCAACGATTGGGGCTGTACGATTGGTCAGTTTGGGGGTAAATCCTCAGCAACTTGAAGTGATTACGTTTGGTGCTCCAGCTGTAGGAAATCAAGCATTTGCTGATGAATATGGCAGTAAGATTAACTTAAGGCGTGTCGTAATACAAGGTGATAAAGTAAAAACTGTATTGCAAAGTATTTCTGATGGGTATTCACAATTTGGGACTCAAGAAGTGTGGCAAAAAAACAGAAATATTGATAAACAGCGCCATGCAATCACTGTATATTTAGATTCGGCAACGAGAAATTTTTACGATATTCGTAAAGAAGCGATTAAGACTGGCGTTGTTGAAGAAAAACAAAGCACGAATCAAGCGATGGTTTATGTTGCGCCGAGTAAAATCAATTTGCCTGAAGAAATTGCTGAAGACAAGTTTTATATGGAAGAAAATTTGAAATTTGTTTTACGTGGTAGTTTACATAGTTATTTTTTTGCTGAAGGGCAGCGGGGGAGTTTGCAAGAAGAGTTAGAAAAAGCAAAGCGAGCTGGTTGTAAATGGTTGTTACTGCCCGAAATAACTGCTAGTAAACTTCGTGATAAACATAATGGATTTTATCTTAGTTTTCAGGAAGATATTTATTTAGTTAATGAAGGAACTTTATTAGGCTCGTTTGCCAATTCGAGTAGTAGTAAAGATTTTACGCCAATAGAAGCTTCAATGCATAATGTAACAGGGGTAAAGCATCAACAACAAGAGAACTTGGGGTATTTATAAAAACAGTCAGCATTTCATCGGAATGCTGGCTGTTTTTATGTTTTTAGGGTAAAATAGTAGACAATAGAAAATAATTCTAGGGATTGGTGACTGATGAAACGTATTGATAAAATCTATGAGTATATTAAAGCAAAATCAAATGAATATAAACTTGCTGATTTACAAGGTCGTGTTGGTGTAGATGCAGCCGAGATTGCTGAAACCTTAAACATTTTGCGTAATAATGTCAGTATGGAACTAAATACCTTACATCGTCAGGATAAGATTGTAAAAATATCTGGCAGACCAGTCTTGTTTTTTGATAAAGAAGTCTTAGGCCTTTTAGCTGATGAACCGATTGATCATGGTCCGATTCAAGTCAATGCGATTGAAGACTGTCTGCCAAAATCTAATTTGGCACAAAAAGGCCCCTTTGATTATTTGATTGGTGCGGATAGTAGTTTAAAAAAGCAAGTGGAACAGGCAAAAGCGGCGATCTTATATCCGCCTGATGGCTTACATACGCTCATTGTCGGACAAACTGGTGTGGGAAAAACTCTATTTGCCCACATGATGTATGAATATGGTAAAGCAGTTCATAAACTTGCCCCAGATGCGCCTTTTATTACCTTTAATTGTGCTGATTACTATAATAATTCGCAACTTTTGATATCTCATATTTTTGGTCATATCAAAGGTGCATTTACCGGAGCGGACAATTCTAAAGCTGGTTTAGTAGAAGCTGCTGACAATGGAATTTTATTTCTTGATGAAATTCATCGCCTGCCACCAGAAGGTCAAGAAATGATTTTTTATTTTATTGATACTGGTACGTTTAATCGTCTTGGTGAAACGGCGAGAACGAGAAAAGCAAAGGTATTGATCATTTGTGCAACAACGGAAGATCCAACCTCAGCATTAACGAGGACTTTTGTGCGGCGTATTCCAAATATTATTACGATTAAACCATTGATTGAACGATCCCTACAAGAAAAAATTACAATTATTCGCTTATTATTATCCGATGAGGTACAAAGAATCAATAAACCTGTCAAAATCACTGTGGAATCTATTAAGGCTTTAATTGGTAGTATCGGTTCAGGCAATGTCGGACAGTTAAAATCTAATATTAAACTGCTCTGTGCAAAAGCATTTTTAAATGGAATTGATAATCCGAATTATATAGAGATTGACTTCAAAATTTTACCGTCAAAAATCAAGACTGGGTTACTCACGCTCAGTGCGAATAGAAAAGAGCTCTCAGAACTTAGTACGTATATTGACGAACCGTTGTTTATTATGCCAGAAGGCGAGAAATTGCTCGTAAATGAGGAAATTGATAAAGATTCCTTTAACTTATATCAAGTTGTAGAAGATAAAGTTGATTTATTAAAAGGTGAAGGTATTAGTAATGAGCTGATTAAACAAATTGTGGCGACTGATGTGAATGTCTATATTAAATCTTTTTATAATAAGCAAGACTCTCATATGACAGCGCGGCAAAGATTACTTAAAATCGTTGATAAAGATTTAGTGGATTTTACGGAAGCAATCAATATTTTAGCACAAAAACGTTTGAATAGAGAATATCGTGATCGGTTTTTATATGCATTCAGCCTGCATTTAAGTGCCTTTTTAAAACGGGTGAAAGCAAAACAAGAACTATCGTATAGTGAAATAGAAGGTGCGCTCCCAGCAGATTCACTTGAATTTCAAGTGGCATTAGAAATTAAAGATAAGATTGAGGACCATTATCATATTGAAGTTCCCAAAGCTGAAATAGAATATTTTGCGCTGTTGCTAAGTTCGGTCAAAGAAGATGAAAAAGAAGAAAAAGTTGTGATCATTGTCGCGACGCACGGGAAAAGCACAGCTTCTTCGATGGTAGAGGTGGCGCAAAAGTTATTTAGTACCAATGATACCAATCTAATGGCGATTGATATGCCACTAGATGTAAGCCCACAAGAAATCCTCGAGAAAATGGTTTGTAAATTAGAAGAGTTAAATTATCAAAAAGGTGTCTTATTACTTGTCGATATGGGGTCATTGTGTAATTTTGGCACATTGATTATGGAAAGATTGAAAGTGCAAGTGAAAACAATTGATATGGTATCGACACCAATTATTTTGGAAGCAATGCGTAAAGCTGACATCGTTGGGATGGATTTAAATAGCATTTATGATTCACTTCTCAATTTTAAAGGGTATGAGGTTGCCCTCGTCGATGGAAAACATACGAGAGGAACGCATGAAGTGATTGTCACAATTTGTACTTCAGGAGAAGGGGCAGCACTGAAATTGAAAGAATTGGTCGAAGAAATTTTGAACAATTCCATTGATCGAGATATTGAGGTAATCCCAGTCGGGATAAAAGATCTTGAGCATGCGTTAGAAGAATTGATGAAACAGCATACAATTATTGCTACGGTTGGTATGATCAAACCTAAGTTAGATGTTCCGTTCATCCCGTTAGAGAAATTAATCAATGGTGAGGGCGAAAATATTATTCGTAATATTATAAAATTAGATAATAAAATGATCATAAAAGAAAAAAATGTTGTTGTTCGTAATCTTTGTGAAGAAAGTTTGCAAAAATTTCTAACCTATCTAAATCCGAGTAAGGTGATTAGTGTATTGCTCGAATTTGAAAGTGTATTGGAAAAAGAATTGAATCGTAAACTGAGTAATCCGATTCAAATTCGCTTAATTGTACATTGTGGTTGTGCATTAGAACGAATGGTCCTTCATAACCCATTGCATTATGAAGGTTCACAAGATGAAATTGATATAGAAAAATTTGAAAGCGTAAAAAGAGCTTCTAGTGTATTTAAAAACACGCTAAAAATTACGTTAACGGAAGATGAACTTTTATTAATTACCGAAATGTTGTAAAATAAAAAATACACTGTTGTAATTTAGTTTACAATAGTGTATTTTTTATTGCGTAAAATTAGTGTATTGAAAAATAATTAATAGGGTATTGTTACTTGAAAAAGTGTATCAAAAAAGATGGTAAAAAGTAGAAGAATAATTGAAACGTATACTATTATAACTTGATACACTTAATTGGCACGTCGCTTGCATATAAATATGGCGAGCAATGATACAAAAAAAGAAGTTGAAGTGGTGTAAGAGGAGGTCAAAGAATGTTAGCAATTATTGTTGGAACACATGGCAATTTTGCAAGTGAGCTTGTTAAAACTTGTGAAATGATTTGTGGAGCTACTACAAACGTGAAAGCAGTGACTTTAGTACCAGGCGAAGGCGCTGATGATTTAATGGTTAAATATGACGTAGCTTTAAAAGAACTTGATACAAAAGATGGAGTTATATTTTTAAATGATTTATTTGGTGGCAGTCCTTATAATGCAGCTTGCCGTATTGCCGTTCAAGAAGAAAAATACGGAATTGTAACTGGTGTTAATTTACCAATGCTAATTGAGATGGTTAGCTATCAATTATGCAATCCTGAGGCTTTCGATATCAAAGAAGTGATGCAAAAAGCTGTTGAAGCGAGTCAAGCTGGAACACAAACATTTCATTTAAGTACTATAAATAATGACGAACAGGAGGATGATTTATAATGAATATCGTATTAGCAAGAATTGATGATCGCTTAATCCATGGACAAGTGGCAACGATCTGGACAAAGGTAACAAACTGTGAACGCATTATCGTTTGTGATGATGAGGTAGCAGCGGATTCCATCAGATCTACTTTATTAAAACAAGTAGCACCTCCAGGAATCAAATCAAGTGTAGTTGACATTGATAAAGCAGTTCGTGCTTACAATAGTCCAAAGTATGAAACAGCGAAATGTCTATTATTATTCACTAACCCTACAAGCGTATTACGCATGGTAGAAGCTGGGGTGAATATCACGAGTGTAAATATTGGTGGTATGAGCTTTAAAGAAGGTAAAAGACAACTTACCCAAGCTGTTTCGGTAAATGATGCAGATGTAGAAGCTTTTAAAGCACTCAATGCAAAAGGTATTGAACTTGAAATTAGAAAAGTCGATAGCGATTCAAAAGTAAATTTAATGAGTGTATTAAAGTAAGTTAGATTGAGTGATAATATTTGGCATTCACTCATATGAATTAAGGGTTCTCTTAAATGTATTTATAAATATCATAATTGGAGGGATGACTTATGGAACTTAGTACTTTGCAAATTATTGCGGTATTCCTAATGTCTTGTATTAGTGGTATGGGTAGTGTATTGGATGAATTCCAAACACATCGTCCACTAATCGCGTGTACTGTGACAGGTCTTATTTTAGGGGACATGACAACTGGTATTATTATTGGTGGTACATTGGAAATGATCGCTCTTGGGTGGATGAATATCGGGGCAGCGCTTGCACCAGATGCAGCATTGGCATCCGTTATTTCAACAATCTTAGTAATCGCTGGGAATCAAAGCATTGGTGCTGGTATTGCGATTGCAATGCCGCTTGCAGCTGCAGGTCAAGTGCTTACAATCTTTGCAAGAACAGCAACAATTTTCTTCCAACATAAAGCGGATGACTATGCAAATGAAGGTAACTTAACGGGTATTGATATCTGTCATTTACTAGCTTTAGGAATTCAAGCATTACGTGTATCCATTCCAGCTGTTTTAGTAGCAATGTTCGTTGGTACTGGTGCAGTTCAATCCCTACTTGGTGCAATTCCACCTGTAATTACTGGTGGCTTACAAGTAGCTGGTGGTTTCATCGTGGTTGTAGGGTATGCAATGGTTATCAATATGATGGGTGCAAAATATTTAATGCCTTTCTTCTTCTTAGGCTTTGTTTTTGCAGCATTTACAAACTTCAACTTGGTTGCATTTGGGGTAATTGGTCTTGTAATGGCAATTGTTTACATCCAATTAAATCCTAAATATCAAGCTCCTACAGTTGTAGCGGCTGCTGCAGGCACAAACGCAAGCAATGATGATTTAGACGACGATTTAGACGACTAATAATTAAAATTTGAAGGAGGAAGATTACAATGGTAAATCAAACGAAAAAATTAACCAAAGGTGATATGTTTAGTGCTTTTATTCGCTCAAACTTCTTGCAAGGTTCATGGAACTTTGAAAGAATGCAGGCATTAGGATATTGTTTCGGTATGGTGCCAATTATCAAAAGACTATATGAAGGTCAAGAACGTAAAGATGCCATTAAAAGACATCTAGAGTTCTACAACACACAACCGTTTGTTACAGCACCAATCATAGGGATTACAGCTGCAATGGAAGAACAAAGAGCAAATGGTGCTGACATTCCAGACAGTGTTATCAATGGTATCAAAGTAGGGATGATGGGACCTTTAGCTGGTGTTGGTGACCCGATTTTCTGGGGAACATTAAGACCAATGACAGCTGCACTTGGTGCTTCTATCGCTTTAACTGGTAGTTTATTTGGACCAATTCTTTTCTTCGTACTATTTAATGCAGTTCGTTTAGCAGTTAGATGGTATGGTATGGAATATGGTTATTCAAAAGGTACTGACATTGTTAAAGATGTTGCTGGTAATAAACTTCAAAAAATTACAGAAGGCGCTTCCATACTAGGGCTATTTGTAATGGGTGCCTTGGTGTGTAAATGGACATCAGTCAATGTACCGCTTGTAGTATCAACGATTACAATGCAAGATGGTAAAATTGCCGTAACAACTGTGCAAGATATCTTCAATCAATTAATGCCTGGGTTAATCCCCTTGATCTTAACATTTATTTGTATGGACTTACTCAAAAAGAAAGTCAATGCACTTTGGATCATTTTCGGTTTATTTGCTGTAGGTATTGCTGGTTTCGCAATGGGCGTTTTAAAATAGTATGAAATAAAAATAAAAATAAAATATAAAGATTGTTAGACTGTAAAAGAAACAGGCTATTAATATTTAAACTATTAATAGCCTGTTCTCTATTTTAATTTATATATTTTACCATAAAATCAATATAACTACTTTTATTAGGGTGCGTTTAATAAAAATATGTTATACTTATGGTAAGTAGGACTTTACAATAATTGAAGTAATAGATACAATAAGCTATAGTATATTGTTTTTATTTTCACAAATATATTTACTTGGTAAGGGGAAGTGACTGTATGTTAAAATGTATTGCAGTAATGACTAGTGGTGGCGATAGTCCAGGAATGAATGCGGCAGCTCGTGCGGTTGTTAGAACGGCCTTATATGAAGGTGCTGAAGTATATGGTATTTATAATGGCTACCAAGGTATTTTAGATGATGATATGAAAAAATTAGAGTCTCGTGATGTTGGAGATATTATCCAACGTGGTGGTACTTTCCTTGGTACAGCACGTTGTGATGAATTTAGAACAGAAGCGGGGCGTAAAAAAGCATTAGAAAATTTAAAGAAACACGGCATTCAGGGGATCGTTATCATTGGTGGTGACGGTAGCTTAACTGGTGGTAAACTACTCAGTGATATGGGAATGCCAGTGGTTGGACTCCCTGGAACGATTGATAATGATGTATGGGGTACAGATTATACGATTGGTTGTGATACTGCTGCCAATACGATTGTTGATGCAATCAATAAATTGCGTGATACCGCATCCGCACATCGCCGGATTATTATTATTGAGGTTATGGGGCGTAAATCTGGTTGGCTTGCAATGCAGGCTGGAATTTCAGGTGGCGCTGAACATATACTAGTACCAGAAGCGAAGTTTGATATTGATGAAATGTGCGAAGAATTGAAAGCAGCTTATGAACGAGGTAAGCGTTATAGTATTGTAGTCGTTGCCGAAGGTGCTGGAAATGCGATTGATATTGGTAAACAAGTTGCTGACAAAACTGGCATTGATACGAGAGTATCGGTATTAGGACATATTCAACGTGGTGGTTCACCAAGTGTTGAAGATCGTATTAAAGCAAGTATGCTCGGCGAAAAAGCTGCGCTTGCACTTCTTTCTGGTTTATCCAATGTAGTCTTTGGTTTTGAAGCTGGAAAACCTGTTAGCATTGATTTAGCAGATGCTGTAGGCAACACAAAAACATTGGATCCAGAACTGATTCGTTTAGCAAAAGTATTGGCATAGAAAATAAAAATGACTGAGAATTTTATTCTCAGTCATTTTTATTTTTATGATCTATTATAATTTCATTCCATACATAACGGTAATGCCAGTCATTTTGTAGTCGATATTACCAGAAAGAATGGAAGGGATTTTTACATCCATATCATTTACGCGGCGATCAATATAAGAAACCGAAAGCAAACTTTTTTGATCAAGGTTAATATTTACACCGATTTCATTAGAGTGCATTTTTTTACCATAAATACTATTGGTGAATAATGCGGTTTTTTCACTTAAAGGATAGCTCGTATTGAATCCGATATGCATACCATCACGTGTTGCTTTATTTACATACTTGCCATACGTGATTTTGTCATTTTCATAACCAACGATTAATTTCGTATTTTTATTCAACTGATAAAGAATATTGTAGTCCGCTAAGTCCGCATTTGCATGTGTTGTCAAGCTTGAACCGCCTAAAGTAACAGTTTTCTTTTCTGATTTAAACATATTTTTACGATATTGAATGTCAATATTATCTTCTACTGCATAAGTAACTGCCGATTTAAAACCGGATTCTCCAGCAGCTTCTAAGGCTAAAGCGCCTTCGCCTTTTACTTTGGAATTTAAAGAGACACCGAGTTCAAGGCGTGTTTCTCCTTTTGCTAAGTTTTCTGCGGCATAAGTTGCAGGCATGGTAGTCATAAGTAAAGTTCCAAGAGTTACGATTGTAACGGTTTTTTTCATGCATCCTCCTAAAGATACGTAATTTTTAAAATCATATTTTCCCATTTTATCATAAAAATCGACAATGTAAATGGAGACTATACAGTCTCTTTGAAAGGCCTTGATTTCTGGTATTGATTGATTTTTTTTGTAATAAGAAGATAATGAAAAGAAAAGTAGGAAATAGAGTGTCAATGACGAATAGTATTAACTTGTCTAGTATTGTAAAGGAAAGTTGTTGGAGGAATTGTTTTATGCAGAAAAAAAGAAAATTAGAATTGCGCGATATGGTTATGATTGGCATGTTAGCGGCGATTTGCGTGATTGCAACATCGATTAAAATACCATTTGGTGTAGGGGCAATGGTACATTTAGGTACAGCGGCAATCTTTTTAATTGGTATTTTGTTCGGCGGAATTTATGCAGGTCTGGCTCCGGCAATTGGCTCTGCTTTTTTTGATTTATTATTAGGTTTTTCACCGTATACGCTTTGGTCTTTTGTGATCAAGGGCACAGCTGGTTTCACCGTAGGAGTAGTTGCCCGTGGCTTATGGCCAGAACTTATTGTCGGTCCCAAATGGCTATTTCGTGCTTGTTTAGGAATGGCACTAGCAGCCTCTTGTACGCTTGGGGGCTATGTGATTGCTTGGTGGGCTGTAACTGGTAGCGTAAGTGTAGCGATCGGCAATATGCCTAGTTCGCTATTAACTTCTGGCGTAGGCTTTGTCGTAGCAATCCTCATCGCGCCCAAATTACGTCAAATATTACGTAAACAATAAATGCTGTTGATAAGGGGGTTTTAAAAGTGAGAAAGGCTTTACTTGTTATCGATATGTTAAAAGATTTTATCAATCCAGATGGAGCGCTTTATTGTGGCCCGCAAGGGCAAGCAATTGTTCCATTGGTAAAAGAAAAAATTGCCCAGTTTCGTTTAGCAGGAGAACCCATTATTTTTATTTGTGATCGTCATGAACCAGATGATGTAGAATTTAATCGTTTTCCTGCGCATTGTATTGCTGGTACAGTTGGCGCGGAAGTTATCAAGGAACTACAGTTTGATGGATATGATGAAAATATCACCGGCAAACAACGCTATAGCGGTTTTTATAATACTGATTTAGATGAACAACTGGAAATGATCGATGAAATAGCAGTCGTTGGTGTTTGCACGAATATTTGTGTGTTTTTTACAGTAGAAGAACTTTGTAATCGCAACAAAAAAGTCATCGTTTATCGTGATAGCGTGGCTAGCTTTGATAACGAAGCACATGCATATGCCCTAAAACAAATGGAAACGGTACTTGGCGCTGAAATCAAATGAGTCAAATTTAAGATTGAAAACGATGCATGGTTAAAAAAAATGAGGACAAACTAAATGTACATTTAGTTTGTCCTCATTTTGATGAAAAGGGTGATATAGGTTGGAAAAACATGGATACAAAAAAGCGAAAAATAAATATGGTAAAGTTATGGCAACATTGACAGGGGCGATGCTCGTATCTTCAGCAATGCTTTCTCATGCCCCAGTAGCAGCTGCACATCCAAGTGCAGATTCAATTGCGGAATCTTTACCGGATGAGGTAACAGATGCATTGTTAACCTCGAAACAAAAGGTGAGTGAGAAATTAAAAGATAGTATCAATGAAAAAATAGAAGATAGCATTAACGCAGCAATAAAAGATGGTGTAAAAGATGGTGTAAATAGTAAATTAAAAGATGGCGTTGACAAAAAAATAAAGGAGCATATTAACGAAAAAATAAAAGATAGTGTAAATGATAAATTAAAAGACAATGTCAATGATAAAGTGAAAGCTCGTATTAATAAAAAATTAAATGAAGCTTTATTGGAAAGAGAAGACGAATTGCAACAAGTGATTACCGATAGGGTAAACGTAAAGATAAGACAAAATAAAGCCCATAAAGTACTTGATATTGTCGCAACTGCTTACGCATCAGGTTATGAGGACAATGGAATATGGAATGATAAAACCCATATCGGAACCAAAGTACGTCCTGGTATCATCGCCGTTGATCCAAGGGTGATACCACTAGGATCAAAAGTTTACATCGAATTCGAAGACGGCAGAGGCATGTACGCTGTTGCCGAAGATACCGGTGGGGCAATCAAAGGCAATCGCATTGACATCGTAATGAGTAATCGCGAGAAAGCACAAGATTTTGGAATACAAGATGTGAAAGTGTATGTGCTCGATAAGGTGATAGATGTGTAAGGGTTGTAAAATCTTGATAAAATTACAGAAAAATAATTGTAAATAGAGAATAAATAGCTAGCGACCTTTTTTAGGAAGCTAGCTATTTTTATAAAGATATTGCATGTAGCTTAAAATATGAGTTGATAAAAAAGTACACTAAGTTTTAAATGATTTGCAGTAGGTAATCATGCAATACTAGTTTTAAGAGGCTTTAAATTATTGCAGATAGGGTTAATATTGAAAAAGCTATTTGTTGAAAATGGGCTAAAATTTAATAAAGAGAATTATTAGAAAATTCTCTTAACAATATCAAATATGATTGACAAACAATAAAGAGAAGCGTAAAATCATTCTTGTAAACGTTTACAAGAATGATTTATTAGAAAATTCTAATAAAATAAATTGAAAAAGAGATAAGACATATGAAGAATTCTACAGCAACGATTAAAGATGTTGCACGAAAAGCGGGCGTGTCGATTGCGACGGTTTCCCGTATTTTAAATGGCAGTGGGGTAGTTTCGTCTAAGTTAATGGAAAATGTACAGTCCGCAATTAAGGAAATTGGTTACCAACCAAATGCTGTTGCAAGGGCGCTCAAAATAAAAGAATCCAAAAGTATTGGACTCATTATTCCAGATATTGAAAATCCTTTTTTTCCTGCTTTAGTTCGTGGGGTAGAGGATACTGCTAGGAAACATGATTATGCTGTTATCCTTTGTAATTCTGATGGATATGCAGTGGAAGAAAAGAGATATATCCGCTTTTTACATAGCAAACAAGTTGACGGAATTATTTTTACTGGCAGCATTGATAGTGAGGAAAATTTAGCATTATTAACGAATTTAAATGTACCTGTAGTTACTTTAGATCGGCAGTCAAATTTAGAAAATATTAGCTCAGTTAGTGTAGATAATTATTATGGGGCAACGCTGGCAGTAGAGCACTTAATTGATCGAGGGGCGAAAAAGGTAGCTTTTTTAGGCGGGGGTGCTCGTTTATCTGTAGCGGCTGAACGCTTTCAAGGATACCGAGATGTTTTGAAAAAAAGAGGCATGCCTCTTTTAGATGCGTTAATTTTACATGGTGAATTTACGTTTAACAGTGGTTATGAAAATATGGCACTGCTATTAGAAAGACGGGAAAAGTTTGATGCAGTATTTGCTGCGAATGATTTGATTGCATTTGGTGTGATTGATTGTCTTACAAAACATGGAATTGAAGTGCCGCGAGATATTATTGTAGCAGGTTATGATGATATTCGCATGGCTGCTTGGTATACTCCTTCACTTACTACGGTACGACAGCCTGTTTATCAAATGGGACAAAAAACGGTGGAGATTTTACTGACGTTGCTTTCTGAGCCGGAAAGAGAAATATATACAGAAAAATTCCGACCCGAATTAATTATACGGAATTCAACGAAGTGTTTAAATGACTAATGGAGGGATGGGCATGCATACAGGGAGTTTGAAGGCAACTCATGGATTACCGATATTAGTGGTAGGCAGCTTAAATATGGATTTAGTCGTAAATTCCGAAAAGTTGCCACAATACGGTGAAACCATTTTTGGCGAGAATTTTGCGACTTTTCCAGGTGGAAAGGGCGCTAACCAAGCGGTTGCTGCAGCAAAATTGGGAGCCGGTGTAATGATGGTCGGTTGTGTAGGAAAGGATGCATTTGCTAGTGAGCTGCTTGATGGTCTTAGTAAAGTTGGTGTGGATACCAATCATATCAGGAAAGTCGATAGTTCAACAGGTGTTGCATTGATTACCGTTGCGCACGGTGGGGCAAATACCATTGTAGTTGTTGGCGGTGCGAATCAGGAATGCAATCAAAATGATGTAGATGGTGCTTTGAAAAAACATAAAAAGCCGGGAATTATCTTATTGCAAAATGAAGTGCCTGAAGCGACGGTAGAATATGCGATTCAGAGCGCTAAAAAAGAGGCGTGGCAGGTGATTTATAATCCAGCTCCAGCTCGAAAGATAGATGCTAGGTTTTTAGCGATGGTCGATATTCTTACACCAAACGAAACAGAGCTTGGGATATTAACGGATATGCCTGTGACTTCACAGCAAGATGCAATTCTGGCAGGGGAAAAACTCATTCGTATGGGGGTTAAAAAAGTCGTAGTTACATTGGGGGAAGAGGGATCTATTCTTATTGCTGATGGAAAAGTGGAAATTGTTTCTGCCATTTCGGTACAAGCGGTAGACAGTACTGCTGCTGGCGATTGCTATAATGGGGCTATGGCAGTTGGTCTCTCAGAGGGAAAAACACTCGGTGATTCATTAGAGTTTGCGAAAGTAGCGGCTGGGTTGTCTGTAACCAAAAGAGGAGCACAGACGGCATTACCTACGCGGCAAGAAGTAAATGTGTATATAGAAAAGGTGGGGAGAATATGAAAAAGCTAGGTGTATTAAATAAAGAAATCAGTGAAGTAATAGCTGGGATGGGGCATTATGATATGCTGGTTATTGGCGACGCGGGGCTGCCCATTCCTCAAGGCGTCAAAAGAATTGATTTAGCGCTTACTAAAGGTGTACCGGAATTTCTGCAAACGTTGCGTACTGTACTTGAAGAGCTTCAGGTGGAGCGAGCTGTAATTGCGAGTGAAATGGAAAATGCCAGCCCTGATCTCTATCAAGCTGTGAAAAAAATGATGGTGGATACCCCTATTCGGACAGTATCGCATGAAGAATTTAAAAATATGACGCAACGGGCTGTAGCAGTAATTCGCACTGGCGAATTTACGCCCTACGCCAATATTATTTTAGAATCTGGAGTCGTTTTTTAGTTCACTGAATTCTATAAATCGGGTTCACTAAGGAGGTTGAGCTGTAGTGCATAATGTGCTTCTTGAGATGAAGGGGATTGTTAAGGAATTCCCCGGTGTAAAAGCATTGAAGAATGTTGATTTTTCCCTTAAAGAAGGGGAAATACATGCTTTATTAGGTGAAAACGGTGCAGGCAAGTCAACGCTAATGAAAGTTTTGAGTGGAGTCTATGCAAAGGATGCAGGTGAAATCGTATTGGCTGGGCAATCGGTGGAATTTTCTGGACCTCGTGAGGCACAAAAGCTAGGCATAGGAATTATTCACCAAGAGTTGAATCTAGTGCCAGAACTTACCGTTATGGAAAATATCTTTTTAGGACGAGAACCACATCATATGGGCTTTATTGATAAAAAAAACATGAAGTTAGATGCGACGGAAGTTTTACATAAATTGGGCAGTGATATCAAGCCTGATGCACTCATTTCTGAATTGAGTATTGGTGCACAGCAAATGGTGGAAATTGCGAAGCAATTATCACAAAAAACGCAGATTCTAATTATGGATGAACCGACAGCGGCGTTAACGGAAAAGGAAACCGAGAAGTTATTTTCAATTATCCGTCAATTGGCAGCAAGCGGTGTAGGTATTGTATATATATCGCATCGGATGGAAGAGTTATTTGCGCTGAGTAATCGTATTACGGTAATGCGTGATGGCAGTTATGTTGGAACAGTCAATACTGCTGAGGTAGTTTTTGATGATTTAGTAAAAATGATGGTTGGGCGAGAACTTACCAAACGTTTTCCAAAAGAAAACGTTGCTGTAGGCCAAGAAGTTTTGCGGGTAGCAGGTCTAACTCGTATCGGTGTATTACATAATATATCGCTAACTGTCCGTACTGGAGAGATCGTAGGTCTTGCCGGCTTAATGGGAGCAGGACGAACTGAACTGGCGCGTGCTATCTTTGGGGCAGATAAAATTGATAGCGGAGAAATATTTATTGATGGAGAGAAAAAAAATATTCAGTCGCCTACTGACGGTATTAGGGCTGGAATAGGCTTAATTACTGAAGATCGTAAGCATGAAGGATTAGTTTTGTCTATGTCGGTAGGAAAAAATATTTCTTTGGCGGCACTCAAGTCAGTTTGCCAGCAAACTTTTATTAAAAATTCAATTGAAAATAAACTTATTGAACAGCATATTTCCAACTTAAAAATACGGACGCCAGATGCGGATAAAGAAGTAAAAGGACTAAGTGGGGGCAATCAGCAAAAAGTGGTCATTGCTAAATGGCTATCGAATAATCCGAAGATTTTGATTATGGATGAGCCTACGCGCGGGGTAGATGTTGGCGCTAAGGCAGAAATTTATCACATTATGAATATGCTGGTTAAAGAAGGCGTGGGGATATTGATGATATCCTCAGAATTGCCAGAGATTTTAGGGTTGAGTGATCGAGTGCTGGTAATGAGTAGAGGCAAAATTACGGGTGAACTTAATATAGATGAAGCAACACAGGAAAAAATTATGGCCTTTGCGGCTCAAACTGGAGGAGACGAAAGCGGTGTCACAGGCAAATGAATTTTTAAAGCAAAAAACGGCTATGATTAAGAAGTTGGGGCCTTTATTAGGCTTACTTCTTCTAAGTATTGTGCTTGCTGTTATATCTGAGGATTTTTTGACAGTAAGTAATCTTTTAAATGTAGCAAGACAGATTTCACTAAATGCCATTATTAGTGTAGGGATGACCTTTATCCTGTTAACAGGTGGCATTGATTTATCAGTAGGATCCATCGTGGCGATATCTGGCAGTATTACGGCAGGACTACTTGTTCAAGGGACAGATAGCATTTTGGCAATTGGTGCCGGACTTTTATTAGGCGCCGCGCTTGGTGCTATCAATGGTTTGCTGATTACACGGGGAAAATTGCCGCCGTTCATTGCAACGATGGGGATGATGACCATTGCACGTGGCTATTGTTTAATTTATACAGAGGGACGTCCTATCACAGGGTTTAGTGAAGCATTTCGTTGGTTAGGCGGCGGATATATTGCGGGTATTCCCGTTCCTGTATTTATCATGGCATTTCTTTTTCTTGCGGCTTATATATTTTTGAAACAAAACAGATTTGGTCGTTATATTTATGCGATTGGCGGCAATGAAGAAGCGGCTCGTTTATCGGGGATCAGTACTCAAAAAGTTTTAGTATCCATCTATATTTTATCAGGTTTTCTGGCAGCGCTTAGCGGTATCATTTTAACTTCTCGTCTAAATTCAGCGCAGCCAACAGCGGGGGTTGGTTTTGAAATGGATGCAATTGCTGCGGTAGTCTTAGGAGGGACGAGCCTTTCGGGCGGCGTTGGAACGATTGGTGGTACGGTGATAGGTGCAATGATTATTGGAGTGTTGGATAATGGACTAAATTTACTTAATGTCTCATCGTTTTATCAGCAAGTTGCTAAAGGAATTGTTATCTTGCTGGCAGTACTTTTAGATCGCAAGAAAAACAAATAACTGTTTTTTATATAGGGATAGACAATGAGGAGGCGGTGGGTAGGCATAAATTTGGTAAATCAAGACACAAATAAAAAGGGGGAGATTTCATGTTTTCTGGATTGCGTAAAAAGGGCACGTTAATTGTTTTGGTAGTAATGGTATCTATTATTAGTTTGCTAGTTGGTTGTGGCGGAAATAAAGCAGCCCAAGACCAAGGAAAATCAGGTAAGAAAGTCATTGGTTTATCAATTTCTACATTGAATAATCCATTTTTTGTTGATTTAAAGGATGGTGCACAAGCAGCTGCTAAAGAACTTGGTATTGAATTAGTGGTTATGGATGCACAAAATGATGCTTCAAAGCAGATGGCTAATATTGAAAATCTTGTGCAACAAAAGGTGAGTGTACTCATTGTAAATCCAGTTGATTCAAAAGCTGTTGTATCGGCGATTGAAGCTGCCAATAAGGCAAATATTCCGGTAATTACCGTTGATAGAGGCGCAGATGGTGGCAAGATTGTAAGCGCTATCGCTTCTGATAATGTGGCTGGTGGAAAAATGGCGGCACAATTGTTGATTGATAAACTAGGTGGCAAAGGAAAAATCATTGAGTTAGAAGGTATTCCTGGTAGCTCAGCAGCAAATGATCGTGGTAAAGGGTTTGATGATGGAATCAAAGCGGCTACAGGCATTGCTTTAGCTGCAAAACAACCTGCTGATTTTGACAGGGCAAAAGGCATGAAAGTAATGGAAAATATTCTTCAAGCGAATCCAGAAATTCAAGCAGTCTTTGCTCAGAATGATGAAATGGCTTTAGGAGCTGTAGAAGCTATTAAAGCAGCAAAACGTCAGAATGTGCTAGTTGTAGGTTTTGATGCTACAGCAGATGCTATTAAAGCAGTTGATAGTGGAGATATGCTAGCTACAGTGGCGCAAAAACCAAAAGATATGGGTAAAGTTTCTATTGAAACAGCACAAAAAATTATGAGTGGCGAGACAGTACCAGAATCCATTCCAGTTGCATTAGAATTGATTGTTAAAAAATAGTCTTAAACAATTCAATGTGCGGTAAACAGAGCGGAGCTATGTTTTATTCATAGCTCCGTTTGGTTTGCCAGCCACGCAAGGAACAATGAAATATATTAAACAGCACAATCCACAACGCCAATAACATATAATAGAGCAATAATAGCAAAAAGGGGAGAGGTTTGTATTGCTGTGTGGTGATAGGAATGTGTTGATTTGGCTAGTGATATTGCTATTTTTCGTCGATAATGATTGCGGTGATGTTTCTAGTTCTTCGATAGGTTAAATTGCATAAAAAAAGCGGGCGTAGTTGATACGCCCGCTTTTTATGCTTGTATGGTATTTTCGCTTGTGTAGGTCATCATTGCTTTCCATAGTTTCGCAACATGGATTTTTTCATCATTGGCATTATCGCAGAAGAGAATTTTCACATCTTTATGCTCTGCGGCCATATAGCTTTCTTGATACTGATTGATTGCTGCCAATTCATTCGTAATCGAGTGGGTAAGTAGTTCAACTGCTTCAAGTGTGCAGCATTCTTTACTTTTACGGAAGCTATCAACGGATGGTAAGTTAATCTCAACATCATTGAAAGCACAACCTTGAATAGAATCATAACAAGCAAGAACAGCCATTGTGCGGCGAAAATGGATCATTTCATCATGGGCAAGTTCGGTAAATAATTTACAAAGGTCACCACTGGTTTGTTCAGCAGCACATAAGTAATGATAAATACCCATGCGTTCGCCGATGGCATTTTTTCGGAGAAGTATTAAATCTGGATCTGTTGGGCACATACAAGAAGGATCAGGTTGGTTTGAATAAAACCCTTTATTGGGAACATGTCTTTCATCCATAATAAAAAGCCTCCCACATTCATTTTTATATACTATGAATAT
>Ga0316600_10000275_pt1 | contig 27273 bp, 23 predicted proteins | sample OWC_soil_day5_CT_FD_207652 | JGI IMG/M metagenome (GOLD analysis project Ga0316600, IMG submission 207652) | Wetland soil microbial communities from Old Woman Creek delta, Ohio, United States - OWC_soil_day5_CT | ecosystem: Environmental > Terrestrial > Soil > Wetlands | place: USA: Ohio... | reverse complement strand
AGTAGAATTCCAAAGGAAACTACTGGCTCTATTAACTGTATCTCCTCCTTAAACAGAAGAATACATTTAACCCATATTTATTTTAAGTGGTTATTTTTCAAATGTCCTTGACATGGGGACCACTTTACTTTACTTTAAATTGCTCAATACGGTATTTTTTAATTCAATACTAGAATTTTACATTAAAAATTAACGATATAACGAAACATCATCAATTAATACGCTGCCAGTTCCTATTTTCGTAAAATTGATGACAAGTCCAGTTGTGCCTACTGGCGCGATATTGGTAATGTGTTGAATGAATACATAGTTATCGCCAGAGGCATTTCCAGTAATTATAATTGGATTTATAGTACTATCCAGTGCTGAAGTATTACTTGGCAGCCATACAGCAGTTGCAGCGAAAACGCCATCAGCATTGTTCTCAGTATTAACCGAAAAGCTGAATTTATAAGGACAGCAATCTGTTAATCCCATAATTGTTTGGGTTAAGCTTGCACCATTAGTAAGATCTACGCCTAACAGCGCATCAACGGCACCAGTTAATGGTGTAAATGTATCTGCAGCAATGTTAGTACCGACCCAATTTGCAAAAACGTTGCAAGCACCACCTAATGGGCATGCAACTTCAAAACTTGGATTTTGAACCAATTCTATAGTTGGTGGGCAAGCACATGAAATCTTTGGACATTTGCATGGATCTTTCGGGCAATCCCATTTTTCATCTTGGCATTTGCATGGATCTTTTGGGCAATCCCATTTTTCATCTTGGCATTTGCATGGATCTTTTTGACAATCCCATTTTTCCTCCTGGCATTTGCATGGATCTTTCGGGCAATCCCATTTTTCATCTTGGCATTTGCATGGATCTTTCGGGCAATCCCATTTTTCATCTTGGCATTTGCATGGATCTTTTGGGCAATCCCATTTTTCATCTTGGCATTTGCATGGATCTTTCGGGCAATCCCATTTTTCATCTTGGCATTTGCATGGATCTTTTGGGCAATCCCATTTTTCATCTTGGCATTTACATGTATCTTTTTGACAATCCCATTTTTCCTCCTGGCATTTGCATGGATCTTTCGGGCAATCCCATTTTTCATCTTGGCATTTGCATGGATCTTTTGGGCAATCCCATTTTTCATCTTGGCATTTGCATGGATCTTTTGGGCAATCCCATTTTTCATCTTGGCATTTGCATGGATCTTTTAGACAATCCCATTTTTCATCTTGGCATTTACATGGATTTTTTGGACAATCCCATTTTTTATCTTGACATTTGCATGGATCTTTTGGGCAATCCCATTCTTCATCTTGGCATTTGCATGAATCTTTTTCGAAATCTTGATAATATGGTGACGGGAAAAAGCTATCATCTTTACAATATCTATTCATTTGCTCACTAGAGCACTCACCTATATTAAATTTGTTTAACAATTTATCTTTATTTTCCAAATTAAATATTCCTTTCATTAACATAATTATAGCCATGTTATAAGGGGTAATTGTTTGCAAATATTTGCAATTTTACTTTCCTCATTAACATAATTATTGTTATGTTATATGATATGCACTGAACAAAATAATGTTCATTTAGTACATCCAAGGCTTTAGAAAATAACACATTTTATCTTAAAATAACGTTGGCATGAGTCGATAAATAATATCATGCATCAAATCTTCATCGTTACTAACACCAATGATATCTGCAACTTTTTTCACATCAGGTTCTGCATTGGCTGGCGCGACACCCAAATGTGCTAATTTTAACATTTCGATATCATTTTGAAAATCACCAGAAGCAACCACCGTTTTATTTTTATACTCCTCCATTTTTAAAAGCTCACCAAGCATACTTCCTTTTGATATCGACTTACCTACAAGTTCAAGATAAATCGGAGCTGAAAAAAAGTAATTGATTGCCTTATCTAGTTGGAATTCAACTAACAACGCACGTGCCGTAAATAATGTTTCATTTTGATCACATAAGAGAACCTTGATCCATTCTTTATCTAGAATTTGATCTAGATTAGCATATACAAATGCTTGTTTTTCACGTTCCATATGTTCATCGACGTTTTTTGGATCTGTAACGATATAAAGCTGCTCTGCCGTAAAAATTTGGATACACATAGCTGGAAATGCTTTGATACAATGCCTAACAAACTGAGCCAAATTATCGTCTTGCACTGGTGCAGTTTTTATAAACTCTTGTTTATTCCAATCAAAAAGTGCGCCCCCATTGTAAAAAATACAAGGTGCATTGACCGTTAATTTCTGCATATAGGGACCAACGTTGTGTTGCGTGCGACCTGTTGCAATGGCAAACTTTCCGCCCTGACTTATAAAGTCCTTAATTGCTTCTTTATTCTTTTCAGATACTTCATGTTCACTATTGGCGAGCGTGCCATCCATATCAGTTATTAAAAAAAAATCTTTGTATGATTTCACAAAATTACTCCTTTACTCTCTAATAATACAGCCAGTATTTTTTACGAACTCAGTGGGGGAAGTCTGTGTATATTTTTTAAAGACAACACAAAAATTTTTATAATCACTAAACCCTGTTAAATCTGAAACTTCATAAACACGATATATACCTTTTTTCAATAAACCGATTGCCTTTTGAATACGATACTTAGACAATAGTTCTAAAAAGGTATGGGAAGTTGCCTCTTTAAACTTACGACTAAGATAACTGGTGCTAACATTGAGTTCTTCCGCTAAAGCTTCTAGGCTAATCTTCTCATTGTAATGATCACGAATTTTATAAAGTGCTTGTGAAACATAGCTATTATTTAACGTATCTTGGGTTAAATAAATATCCCAATCCACCAATTTATCTAATTCTTTTTTCTTGGTAAGTTCCATAATGTTAGAATATACTTTACTATCTTGCATCGTCTTTTTTAGCCGCGTTATTGTTGTCTTAAGTTCATCTTCATCGACAGGTTTCAGTAAATAATCAGATACCTCTAATTTCATTGCTTTATGCGCATAGTCAAATTCAGAATAACTCGTTAAAATAATACTCTTAAATGGTGGCAAATCTAAACTTTTTGTCATTTCTAACATTTCAATACCATTCATTTCAGGCATAATAATATCCAAAATCACAATATCGGGGTTGTGCTTTTTTATAAGTTCTAAACCAATTTTACCATTCTCAGCTTCACCAACAACCATACATTCCATCGAAAGCCAATCAATCGTATAGGCTAACCCTTTACGAATCATATCTTCATCTTCTACAATCAGTACTTTTAACATGATCTCACTCCACCTGCGTTTACAAACTTTCGAGTTTTCTGTGAACCGGTAAAATAATCTTAACTACAGTTCCCTCATTTTTCTTACTCATAATATCTAAACCGTACGCATCACCATACATCAAACGAACTCGTCGATTTACATTATAAAGGCCAGAATGCTCTGAACTATTTGTCTTAGAAATGAGCATTTGGCGAATTTCCGCTAGGGTCTGTTCTTCAATGCCTGCCCCATTGTTATAAATTATGATACTAAGCTGATCTTCATTAAGGCTGATTTCCATTTCCACCATTAAATGCTGGCAATTTCTAAAACCATATTTAATCGCATTTTCAATAATTGGCTGAATCACAAGCTTTGGCACAATGCAGTCTTTCACTTCATCAGGTACATGAAGAATATAGTTCAGCCGATTACCAAAGCGATATTTTTGAATTTCTAAATAATTTTGGGTATATTCCATATCTTGTCGTATCGATACTTTCGTCATATTCGTATTGATACTGTAACGAAGCAAATTCGAAAGAGCAACGATCATCTTACTGGCAGCATTGGAATCGAGTTTAATCATAAATTTAATATTTTCTAAGGTATTAAACAAAAAATGAGGATTAAACTGTGATTCTAATTGCTTAATTTCCGATATCACCGTTTCGCGTGCTTTCTCTTTATTGGTATGAATTAAATCTTTGAGACTAGCTAACATTAAGTTATAGGACTCCCCAATGATTTCAAATTCATTGTTCGTATTAATCATGACCTTTTTATCAAGATCACCATTCTTTACAGCAGTAAATCCATCTACCAATTGGTCTATCATCTTTGTTTTTTCTTCTGCCTGTTTTTTTACACTTATGATAATCGTTAAAGTTAAAACAATCAATACCCCAATTAAAATTAACACCGCGTTGGTAAATTGCGTTACCATACTATCAATAGCATTAAAAGCGTAGACAGTCAATGCATTATTGAGAATTTCTTTTTTATTTACATAGTACTTTTTATCTTCAAATGAAAAATATCCATCGGCATCTTTAAACTCTGGTCTAATCTTATTGATCGGCCCAGTAAAAATATCATCTGTGCAAATCGGCGTATAATCATAGGTATCCTTTACTACAATATGCACATAAGGATTAGAAATTCCCCGTAAAATTTGTGCCCCTGATACAATAAAAACTACATACCCTTTAATTTTACCTTGCTCGACGATCGCTTTCCCTATCGCGATATCCATCGACTGACTAAACTTTTTTGCATTGCCGATAAAGGCGAATACGGGTACGGTTGGGCGTTCTTTGATTTGCCGAATAATCCCCCAAGTTGCACTCCTAGCAATTTGCGCAAACTCTGGTTCTTGACTCTTACTAGAAATGAGCATATGCATCTGTGCATCAAAGATATAAAAGTCAGTATCAACCCCCGTCTGCGTCGTATATTCATAAATTTTCTGATACATTTGCACCTTCTGCATCTGACTTTCCCGCAAGGTACTTAGATCTGAAAGAGCAGCGATTTCATTGGTTTTTTCCATATAGCCTGAAATTAAAGTATCCAGTGAATCACAAACAACTTCTAATTTCGTTTGCGTACGCTCAAGTACGCTTGTATTCCAGTAGGCAAAAGCAAGGGCAAAACTAATTAGTGAAATAATAAAAATCGGAATAAGTGCATACAGTGTAAAAGTTCGCCTAAGTTCATCTTTCAAATGGTTCACTTTTCTACTCATGCTCTCACCCCGATTTTTTAGATCAATATTTTTCACTACACTATTTATATAGAAATTTTACATATGGTAATTATCAGAAAAGGAACTAGGGCTATCGTGGCGTTACGCAGGAAGCAAACGATGCCCTAGCCCCTCTTTCTGCCAGACTGATAAAAAGTTTAATGTGTTATCTATATCCTATTATAAACTAATATCCTTATTTCCCGATACCCTAAAGAATAAAAGTAATGCCGCAATGGTTGTAATCGTCAAAATTGTAGATAGTGCAGCCGCAGTACCATAACTTACCCGAATAACCTCTGTGTAAATGGCTACTGACATCGTTTTTGTTTCCCCAGTATATAAAATAACCGAAGAACTCAATTCACTAATACAAGTAATCCAGCTCAAAATTGCGCCTGACAGCACCCCTGGGATCATCATGACCGCGGTAATTTTAAAGAAAGTTTTCAGCGGCGATGCGCCTAAACTAATGGATGCTTCTTCTACACTTGGACTAATTTGATAAAGAATTGCCGAACTAGAACGAAGTGTATAAGGCAAACGACGAATGACTAAGGAAATAATAATGATTGCTGCAGTACCGGATAAAAGCATTGGATCATCATTGAATGCTAAGAGCAAAGTAATACCTAGAACGGAGCCCGGGATAATATAAGGGAACATAGTCAATGTATCAATCATATCGGTAAGCCAACTTTTCCTGCGTGTTGTGATATACGCAACCAGCATACCGAAGAAAACAATAACAAAAATAGCGATGAGGGAATACACATATGTATTGGTAATTGCTGTGCCGAGATTTTCAAAAATTGTTCTATAGCTTTCTAAGGAGTAACCTTTTACAAACATGGAACCATTCGTCTTTAAGAACGAAGTATACATAACCGTAATCTGCGGAATAATCGATAAAACTACCAAGAAGTAAATACCAGCATGCATTGCAATATTTTTTACCCCTGTTAATTGTTTGGCTCGCATTGGTCTAAGGGAACTCATCGTGAAAGATTTTTTGCTGATGACATATTTTTGCACTAAGAAAATTACGGTTGTCAAAATAACCATTAGTACAGCCATTGCTGCGGCAAAGTTCGCTTGACCACCAACTTCATTGATAAATTCAGAGTAAATCATAACTGGCATAACATTAAATCCTTCACCAATCAGCATTGGCGTACCAAAATCAGCGAGTGCATTCATAAATACCATCAAAGCCCCAGCCATCAATGTTGGCATAACAAGCGGCATGATAACCGTGGCAACTTTTTTGGCTCCACTGCAGCCAAGACTTTCTGCGGCTTCAATCAACGAAGAGTCAATTTTTTTGAGTGCGCCTGACACATAAAGATAAATAAATGGATACAATTTCAAAGTCAGCACTAAGAGTATCCCACTAAATCCATAGATTGCTGGCCATTCCATATGGAAAAGTTCAGAAAAAAACTTCGTCAGAACCCCGCTTCTGCCACCTAAAAGTATCCAAGAATAGGCACCAATAAAGGGTGGTGATAGCATCGAAATAATAACTAAAATTTCCACTGATCTTTTAAACTTCACTTTGAAAGCAGTCATAAAATAAGCCAAAGCCGTACCAATGACAATCGATAGAATCGTTACACACGTAGTAACCCACATACTATTGATCAAAGATTGATAATAGTATTTTCTGGCAAAGAACCGTGTAAAATTTTCCATAGAGAGCTTGCCAGTAGTTGCATCCTGAAAACCACTCATGAATAAAGAAAACAATGGATAAATTAGAAATATAGTGAATACAACTACAGATAAAATGGTAATACCTGTCCAGAAGTCCCATTGAAACTTTTTCTTATTCATACTGTTTCACATCCTTAATCAAGCTAGAGGATTGATCAGCCGTAAATATATTGATTTTCGCCTTATTCGGACGTAATGTAATCGTATCACCCACCTCGTATATTTTTTCCGCATGACCTAAATCTTGAGAAAATTCGATTGATGGCTGACCTGGTACTAACATACTTTTTGCAAATTCAAGTGTGTAATTTACATACTTTCCAAGGAAGACACGAGAACTAATTTTACATTGTACACCATCATTTTGGAGCGAGAACTCCTCTGGTCGAACGGAAATCACAACCTCTTGATCATCTGTCACATCTGCTAAATTATCCATTTTAATTTGATAGTTATCGTTAAAGACAACATAATTTCCATCAGATGCTAATTTCACTTTACCAACAAAAAGATTCGAATGACCAATAAAGGTAGATACAAAAACATTAAATGGTCTCGTATAGATAGACTCTGGCTTACCAATCTGCTGAATCACACCAGATTGCATCACGGCAATACGGTCAGAAATCGCCAGTGCTTCTTCTTGGTCATGGGTTACATACACCGTCGTAATTCCCACTTGATTTTGTACTTCGCGAATCGCACTTCTCATTTCTACTCTAAGCTTCGCATCAAGGTTAGAAAGTGGTTCATCCATCAGTAGTACACTTGGATGAATCACAATGGCTCTGGCCAATGCAACTCTTTGTTGTTGTCCACCAGATAAACGTTCTGGCAGTCGATCTTGATACTCTTCGATTTTTACTACTTTTAGAATATGGTCTACTTTTTTCTTCATTTCTTCTTTGCTGACATTTCTAAGTTTTAAACCATATTCAACATTTTCTCGAACCGTTAAATGAGGAAAAATTGCATAGCTTTGGAATACCATACCTATGTTACGTTTGTGGGTGGGAATATCATTGATGACCTCTTGATCAAATTTGATAAAACCACCTTCGATACTGTTAAACCCAGCAATCATTCTGAGTAAAGTGGTTTTTCCACAACCGGATGGGCCAAGCAAAGTAAAAAATTCACCATTTTTTACATTCGCACTCAAATCTGGGATGATGGTTAATTTATCATAGCATTTCACTACATCTTCAATATGAATTGCAACACTCATGCGTAAAACCTCCTTAAAACCTTCTTATTATTCAAAGCATTATGTAAACTAAATTTGAAGTATAAAAACAGCCCACAACAACTAGCTTGTGTGGGCTGTATGTTGCACATCTTCTACGAAATTAATTATTTAAAACTTGTGAAGATATCTTTGAATTTATCAAGCCATTGTTTTTTATTTGCTACAACAACTTTTTCATCATCATTGATGATGTTGATTTTTTCTTTTTCAAGTAAGCCTTTCGGTGGTTCAACGTCATCTCTAACGGAACGTCTATGTAGCTTTTGTACGATAATGGTTTGTGCTTCTTTGCTTGTTACGAAGTCAATGAATTTTTTAGCATTTTCCATGTTTTTAGCGTTTTTGATGATGTAGACACCATCTGGTTTAGAGATAACGCCTTCTTTCATATATACTAATTTCACTGGTGCGCCATCAGCAACATATTGAGCGCCACCTTCTTCGAAGGTAAGGCCTACGGTATATTCACCATCTGCTACTCCTTTGTAAACTGCGGAAGAACCACTAAGAAGTTTTCCATCTAAGTTTGCACTAAGTTTGCTTACATAGTCCCAACCTTTTTCTGGATCCCCTTTCCCCATTGCATAAAGCATATTGATCAAATGTTCATAGGAAGAAGAAGATTTTGAAGGATCACAAACAGCAATTTTACCTTTTAATGCTGGATTTAATAAATCTTCATATCCTTCGATTTTGATATCGCCAACTAAATTTGTATTTACCATAATTACACTTGGAATATCAGTAAATCTAGTTAAAGAGCCCTCGGTATTTTTAAATGCTTGTTGAATTTTATCTTCATTTGCTGAAGTATATTTTTCAAATAAGTCCGCTTTTGGTTTCATTGTATTCAGGGAACCACCCCAGAAAATATCACCTAATGGATTTGATTTTTCCGATTCAACTCTTTTGAGAAGTTCACCAGCACCAGCGGCTACAACTTCAACTTTAATACCAGTTTGTTTTTCAAATTCACTCACCAATGGATTAATAAAAGTAAGTGGATGTGGGCAATAAATAACGAGCTTATCGGTCTGTGCCGATGCTTGTTTTTCTGTAGAAGCTTTTTTATCGCCACCACCGCAACCAGCCAATAGTGTAGTAGCTAAGACTAGCATCATCAATAACGATATCATCTTTTTCATAAGACTTTCCCCCATTTCTATAATTTCTATTTGTATTCATTATATATATAATGAATATTCTGAACAATCCCAAAATTAGTTTAAATACCCTAAATAATGAACTTCGTGATTTTTTTATTTAAAGCTTCTAATTATTTTACGATTTGACTTGTTATAAATAGAATAAGGCTTATTCAACAAGTATGCCTCGTCAAATAAGCCTTAGAATTATCATTTAATTTTTTGTAAAAACATCACTAGTTTTAAAACGCACTTGAGTAATGTCACCACAATACCATTTTATTTTTCCAATGCATTTTGAAATCCTCGAATATTCTCTTGCAAATGTTGAATGGATTTTGTTCCAGTAAGTATAACTCCGTGGAAGGCTCTTTTAGTTATAAATTTAAAGGCTTCAGATATAAGTTCTTCCTGTGTGCTACTCTTATACATCATTTCTCCCATATTAAAAGGTCGATTAATAATGACAAATTTATTTCTATTTTTAGCTAATTCTAAAATATCTTCGAGATAATCAAGATGGATATTATATGGAATTTGTATTACTGAAAATATATCGTTTTCGCATACAATTCGTCCCGATTCTATATCACTTACACTTGCACCAAAAACATTAATTCCCTTTTGTTTAGCATATTGCATGCTATTTAACAAATCTGCACTTTTTAATACTTCAGGATTAGTTTTGTGTAATTGAAGAATATTAATAACGCCCAATCTATCTATGCTTTTATCAACACTTTTGCAAAGAGCCTTATAGGAATGATCAACATATGTAGATAAGGACTCTTCATCGTAAAACTCCCCAAACTTTGTTGCAACAACAATCTTACTTCGTTGTTCTTTATCGAGAGTTTTTAAAAAATTACCAAATCTTACTTCGCTTACCCCATAGGCAGGCGCAGTATCAAAAAAAGTAATACCTGCATTCATAGCATTATTTAAAAACGCTATGACCTCTTGTTCTTCTGGTACTGTTGACACCTTATAACCCCATGATCTCCCTATTCCAATTAGACCTAGCCCCAATTGCATACCTGCATTTTTATTCAACATATTATTTCTCCTTATTTAGGATGATAAAACGACTGGAACTTTATTTCTTCTTGCTTGAATGAACCTTGTCCATTAATAACCATACCGATGCTAACTCTTACATTTCTAGCAAGGCCATATCCTTTTAGAACACCACCCCGAGCAGCTGTATCGGGGTACATAAAAGATTCGCCTTCTTCTAAATGAGAATCTTGAACCGTTATATTACCAATAACTTGAGAACCAGCTCCCAAGTATGACTTTCCTAATATTTGTACGCCATTAATATACCGCCCATAGTCTCCAATAATAATTTTCGAGGTTTTGGTATTTGCCTTAATACTTATTCCGCCATCTCCAAATTGATTATTATTACCGATTTTTATAACTCCCTGTTCAGCAATCAATAGTGAATTAGGGTAAAAAATGTTACCATTACCAATAGTTACATTCCCACCATCATTGTTTTCTATAATAACACCAGGATAAAATTTATTATTCTGACCAATTTTCACAGAAGAACTTATTAACGTTGAAAAACAATCCAATATAATATTGCCGCTTTCCTGCAATTCTAAGAGTCCTGCTACTGAAAGAAAACCATTTTTTTTCGTTGTGAATCAATTAGCGAAAGTTTCGACAGAAGTGGATCAATATTTGTTTGTATCATGTATTGTACCTCTCATATATTTTTAATCTCTATAATTTCTATATGTATAATCTCAATCACTAGCCAGTACATATACGAATAACTAGAATAAACAACAGTACTTATCTTTTTTTAAAAGTAAAATTATAAAAAAATATATAAGTCTTATCAACCTCATTTTTACTTTATTTGTAATTCAAAGACTATATTGTATAATTATAAAACAAAAATATTATTTTACAACATTTTCTTTTCAGACAGTTATATGAATAATTTATTAAAATTTTACATAGAGACTCTCGTGATTATGATTAATACGTATTAAAGTGATCAACTAAGACTTCCACTGAATATCGAATATATCATTACAAATAAAGAATTGGTTAGGATGCTCGGACAAATTGTAGATCTTATAAAGAGCTTACTTTTTTTCGCAAATACAAGCTTATTTAAACTTTACAAATATTGTTCGAGGACAAAAAAAGGTAAGAAACGCATTAGAATTTCCTAGAAAAAATTCCTTGACCTTCGATAAAACAAACATTTCATGGTTAAATTTTAAACTTTTTCACTTCTTGTTTTAATTGCTCTGCCATTTTCGCTAAGTTTTGACTTGAAAACCATAGACGCTGATTGCTCTTCAGTTGCTGCCGATACATTTTTTCTTTATCGGTACCTTTTATGCTCAAATCATCCATTTATTTTTACAATTTAACTTAGTACGAAATAGAAAAAGGCTTATTTGACAAGTATACCTCGTCAGATAAGCCTTAGATTTATCATTTAATTTTTTCAAAACATCTTAGCAATTCTCAATATGAAACTCCTATAATGCGCCTTGACCAGTATTTTGTAGATTAGATATAGTATTCTAGATTTTCCGCCGTAAGATTTTCTATATAACGCACTGTTTTAAATTTTCCGAACTGTAGCCATTGATTGCTAAACTTTGCATTGACCACACCTGTTTCAATCGAATCAAGTGCCTGGATAAACTTTTGAAATTCTGTTTCTGATTGTACCTTGATTCCTGCACCACTCGTTTCAATTAAGGTTTCTCCCAAGTAGCGATATGCAGCTAGGTCAACAATCTTGCGCAATTTTGCATTTTTCACCCATGCAATCCATTTATGTTGTAGATCAATAATGGAGAAATCAGTCGGGTATTCGTAGGTTTGACCAGTTACAGGCAGAATATCATCGGTTTTAAAAGCACGCAGTTTACCAAAAACCTTCTTCACTGTGTTTTCTGCCAACACATAATAATACTCATCAAAACAGCTTATTTCGATGTGCTTTTCCTGATCATTCAAGGTGCTTTTACTTTGAATTTGCTCGGCAAGCCCTGAAACGATACCACCACCACAGACATCATAGCCATCAACGATGACAAAACGTCCCGTATGCTGATTGTTTTTAAATGCATCAAGACAAATTTTTTGCTTGGTTTTTATAATTACTTCCGCGACGTCATTGAGTTTTACCTGCTTCGCTTGTTCAATACTGGCCAAAGTGGTTGCGTCAATCACTTGCGTAATGTCAACGATTTCACAGCTCACCTCTTGCGTAGCTAATTTTAGTATATATTCTTTATGCTTCACAAGTTCTTTTTTACCTAGCCAAAAAAGATTGACCTTAAACGTATCGGTCACCAAAGGCGGATTCTCTAGATGGCTGATAAATTCACCCCGTTGATTGAAAAATTCATCAGCAACCGTAATGCCAACTGACATGCCTGCTGTTACCTTATCTTGCTTATCTTTATCTACCCAATGTTCAATACTTTTTACCGTCGTTACCTTTTGGCTCGGCGAAATTAAAATTTTATCGCCAACCTGTAAGGTACCAGCTTCGATCCGCCCCGCAATAATTCGTCGGTGATCAAACTTATATACATCTTGAATCGGAAAACGCAATGGTTTCCCTTCTAAACTATTGTCTTTTTCGAAAAGATCAATTGCCTTGAGTAGCGGCTGCCCTTGATACCATGGCATCTTATCGGAAAGCACGGTAATATTTTCACCATAGAAGCCTGAAATAGGGATATATTTGAGCGGATATACCTGTAAGTCATGTAAAAATGCATTCATTTCTTGACGAATATAGTTAAACTTTTCTGCCGAATAATCGATTAAATCCATTTTATTTACCAATACATATACTTTTTGAATGCCTAACAAAGACAATATATAGCCATGTCGCCGTGATTGCTCTTGAATCCCTTCATTGGCATCAATAATAAGCAGAGCCGCTTCTGCATTTGCCGCGCCTGAAATCATATTTTTTAAAAATTCTTTATGCCCAGGGGCATCAATAATTACATAATCGCGAGCAGCCGTACGAAATTGCAACTGCGTTGTATCAATGGTAATTCCTTGTTTTTGTTCTTCTTCAAACGCATCTAATAAATAGGCATACTCAAAAGGTTTTCCTTTTTCCCTGGCAATTCTCTTTACTTTTTCCACAGCTCCATTGGGCAAGGAATGGGTATCAAATAATAAACGGCCAATCACTGTTGATTTTCCATGATCAACATGACCTACGACGACAATATTTAATACTTCTCTATCTGCTTTTGTACTCACAAAATTACCTCCATCTTCTCTTTCATCTTTAACATGAAATCACTAACCTTTAGCTTTCTCTTTTTACATGTAACCATCTTTGCGGAGTTTTTGCATTGCGTAAGAATCTTCCTGATCCTGCGCACGGCCAGCACGTTCACTCACCTTGGTATTTTGTAGTTCTTTGATAATTTCTGAAATTGTAATTGCCTCCGAATCAATTTGTCCCGTACAAGGCGCACAACCTAAGCTACGATAACGTTTTCCGTTTTTCGCAAAATATAAATCGACGACAGGAATTTGTTCGCGTTCGATATATGCCCAAATATCTAGCTCATTCCAATGCAAAATTGGATGTACCCTGATATGATTACCTTTAGGGAAATCTGTTTTAAATTGATCCCATAATTCTGGCGGCTGATTGGTATAATCCCATTCTGAATCTTTGTTACGTTCACTAAATACTCTTTCTTTAGAACGCGAGCCTTCTTCATCACGCCGAATCCCCAAAATTAATCCTTCAAATTCATATTGTGTTACCACCTGTTGCAACCCGTCAGTTTTCAAAGCTTTACAGCAAACCAAACGTCCCTTTTCCGGGCCCATTCCAGCTTTTAACGCTGCTTCATTTGAATGCACGATTAAATCCAATCCATATTCTTTCGCCATCTGATCGCGAAAAGCAATCATTTCAGGAATTTTATACTTTGTATCCACATGAATGAACGGAAACGGACAGTGACCAAAAAAAGCCTTTTTTGCTAGCCATAATAATACCGTAGAATCTTTGCCTATTGACCACAACATGCCTAGCTTACCAAATTTTTTATAAGCTTCGCGTAATATATAAATACTTTGTGCTTCTAATCTATCTAAATGATCCATTTTAACTGCTCCTTTACTCTCCATACTTTTAATTAATAGGCATTGGCCTTTTGCTGATCAATCGTAATCACGGTTTCTTTTCCCTCTGGGGAAACGATGTGCCAATGCAAAAAACCTTTTTCCGTCTTCGTAAATAACAGACTACCCCGTCCACCAATATCAGCACCTAGATAATAATAAATGGCCTGATGTACACATTCTTTTACACAGGAAGTGCAGCCCCAGCAATCTTTGGGCTGCTGAATACAAGCTTTACCTTTATCATTTTGGGTCAATAAATTACCTGGACATACCTCTTTACATTTTCCACACCCACGACATTTTTTCTGATCAATTGTTATGCTCATAGCTCTCACCCTTTTTCACCAGATCACGCAAAATAATTTTTACTTGCCCTTCTTGCACTACTGAATTCACAAATTTCAGCCAATGCTCATCATCTTTTTTTGGATAGTCGGCATTTTCTTGAAACGAATGCCACCTAGTTTCTTTTCTTGCTTCAAGGTGGTAAATTAGCACTCTGCATACTTCTAACCGATCAATCACTTCATAAATTTTTAACAACTCCATCATACTATCGGCTTTTAACGCTAAACTAAGTTTACGCAATTCATCAATATGGATTTTTGCCTGCTGTAATTTTGCCGTATTAAACATATAGCCAGAAGAAATTCCACCAGCATAATCATCCATAATCTTTTGCATAGCTTCTTCGACATCTTCACTATGATAAACGCTCGGTTCATCTGTTAAAAAGCGATTTACCGATTCTACTGCTAATTGAATTTGCTCAGCATCGACTTCACTCGCTACAAATGGTTGCTTGAGATACTGTATTGCCGCTTGCACAGCAAGTTTCCCTTCAACAAAGCAACCAGTTACATACTTTTGCGGACTGCCACCCGCTACATCACCGGCAGCATACAAACCTTGAAGGGTAGTCGCTCTATTGGTATCCACCCAATACCCACTGCCAGTATGCCCGCCTACAATATAGGGTTCCGTTCCTTCGATTTCAACGTTTTTTTTAGCAGGGCCCACTCCATTTTCTAGCCAGCGCAATGTTTGGGCTGGCGCCATATTTAAATAGGCTTTATAGAGATCATCTTCCTGCTTCTCTGTAATGCCAACGGTATTTAAATAGCAAGGTCCAGCACCACGCTGATTTTCCTGCACCGTCGAATATAACCGAATCGAGGTTTTAGGTTTACCATATTTTCTCTCGTACAGTTCACCACAGCTATTGATTTGCTCTACACCGATTCCCTGCGCAATCGTCCCCGTAGGCGCAATCGTATCTTTACACCGCAAAGCAATGAACCGCATTTCAAAGGTTGTCATTTCTGCCCCAGCACGGATACCCATTGCATACCCAGCACCAGTGTTAAACGGACTATACCACATTTTATGGCGTGAAAAGCCTGGATTATTTGGTCGATATAAACCAGAGGCTCCGCCGGTAGCACAGATCACAGCTTTTGCTAAGATGACATAAAAAATAGGTTTATCTATAGAAAAACCGTAAGCGCCAACGACTCGCCCATCGCTCACAATATAATCGGTAATATTCACACGATTCAAAACGGTAACATGAGCAGCCTTCTCTACAGCACTTGCCAATAATGGTTTGATATTTTCGCCATTAATTTTAATGTTGCGATTGCCACGCGTTACATACGCACCCTGACTGTCTTTTTGAATCACCAGACCTAAATCTTCCATCGTCTTTGTCACCTGATTTAGCCCCGCTGCCATGCTAGCTACCAAGTCTTCTCTGATAATAGCTTCAGCATCACTCCTGACATAATCGACATAATTTTCTGGTGTCTGCCCTTCAACGATATAAGCATTTAATGCATTCACCCCCGCCGCTAAGCAACCGCTTCGTTTGATATTTGCTTTTTCAACAATCAATACATTTGCCGCTTTCTGCTCTGCCACCGTAAGAGCGGCGAAACACCCAGCCGTACCGCCACCGATAATTAAAATATCTGTATTGAATTTCACTGTTTCTAATCTCATCTATCTAGTTCCTTTCTCACAGCATTGAATATCTTACGCACGATCTAGTCCCCACCGCTGTCGAATATTTTGTTCTATCTGCCCAAAAATCAACTTATCTACTACCACACCCAATACAATAATCACAATCATCACTGCCATAACCTGACTGATATCGGCTAAATCGCGTCCAACCATCAATACTTGCCCAAGACCTTTTGTCGCCGACATCATTTCGCCAGCCATCAGAGCTCGCCACGCAAAAGACCAACCTTGTTTTAAACCAGAAACAATCGCAGGTAAACTTGCTGGTATAATCACATTCCAATAAATTTTAATACCACTGGCGCCCATCGTCCTTGCCGCTCTGATATAAAGTGGATTGATATTTTTAATGCCTGCTTCGAGGGCAATTGCTACAGCAAACGTCGAGCCAATGGCAATTACAAACATAATGGCACTTTCATTTAATCCATACCATAAAATAGCAAACGGCAACCAACAAATACTAGGTAATGTTTGCAAGCCTAAAATTAAAGGACTGGCATTTTCGTCTAACCACTTGAATTTGACAATGGTAAGTCCTACAAGCAAGCCCAAAACAACGGATATGGCATACCCCAAAACAATTCGCTTTGCACTTGCAATTATCGCGATAATAATCGTTTGATCGTTAACCAATCCATATAAAGTTTTAACAACATCAATTGGGGAAGGAAAAACATAAGCTTTCCACAGCCTAAAATACTCTACACCAAGTTCATACGCCACTTCCCAAATTATCATTAATATCAGGTAAAATAGGATTTTTTTGAATATCCCAGTCATTATCGTACTCAGCTTTTGCAACCTTCTCCACCTCCGTCTTCAATTCTTGCATAATATTGTTCATCAAATAAGCCAAATCAACATCGCCTGATTGGCGTGGTCTTGCAACTTGAATCTGAAATTCTTTTTTGATACCACCAGGATTTGCTGCCATGACTACCACACGATCCGCTAATATAGCTGCCTCTTCTACATTATGGGTAACAAATAAAATTGTTTTTTTTGTTTTGAGCCAAATCTGCTGCAGTTCAATCTGTAAGAGCATCTTGGTCTGGCTATCGAGGGCCGCAAATGGTTCATCCATGAGAAGAACCTCTGAATCAAAGGTTAGCGCCCGCGCCAGCGCTACGCGCTGACGCATTCCCCCTGATAATTCATGAATAAAGGCATGTTGAAAATTCGTTAAATGCACCATTTTTAAATATTTTAAAGCGCGTTCCCGTCGCATTTTGGGTTCTACACCTGCCATTTTCATACCAAATTCTACGTTATCAATCACATTAAGCCAAGGAAATAAGGCAGCTTCTTGAAACATCACAACTCGATCAGGGCCAGGACCAGTTACTTGTTTACCATTCAAAGTTACCCTGCCAGCTGTGGCTTGCTCAAGCCCAGCGATGATATTAAGTAACGTAGATTTACCACAACCGGATGGGCCTAAAATACAAATAAATTCGCCCGGCTTAAATTCAATATTTACCTTCGACAACGTTTCAGTATCACTGTGCTTTGTGATAAACCTTTTACTCACATCTTCAACTTTAATACTCATCTTCATATCCACCTTACTCTATTTCTGGCAAGCCTTTCGCTTTTAACACTTTATTTAAGATTTGGAGATTAAATAAAGTCTTCGTATCAGGTTTTTCTTTTAAGAAACCCGCCTTTTGTGATAAATTAACAAAATCAAGCACCGCTTCTTTTTCTGGATCATTTGTTACCGTTACGCGAGCAAAAGCTGCTTCTAACACATCCTCTGCCAATGGTTTACCAGTAAGTTCATTGATTTGGGCATTGACAATACTACTTGCTTCCTTTTGATTTTTTTGGATATACTCTGTTAACTCCACATGTTTCTTTAAAAATTTCTCGACTAAGTCAGGATGCTCTTCAATGAATTTTGTTCTGGCAACGACTACTGCGGTACTATATTTACCTTCGCGCCATACTTTATCAAAATCCAATACTACTTTTGCATTCACTTCTTTGACTAATCTTGCGCCCCAAGGTTCTGGTACTAGAGCTGCATCTATTTCACCTTTATCTAATAGCGTCTTAATATCTGGGTTATCCGCTTGAACAATCTCTACAGTACCGCCTTTAGTCGTATCTTTTAAGCCTTGCTCTAATAAAAGATAACGTAAGGATAGATCTTGTGTGTTTCCAAACTGCGGTATGGCAATTTTCTTTCCACTTAATTCTGCTAAATTGCTGATGGTTACATCTTTTCGCGAAACTAAGATTGCCCCAGCATCGGTAGCGCCAGCAATAATCTGAATATCACCTTTTGATTTTGCATAACCACTGATGGCTGGACCAGGTCCAATATAACCAATATCAACTTCACCAGCAAATAAGGCCTCAATTTCGGATGGCCCGGCATTAAAAGCTTTCCATTCTATAGGATTGTTTTCACCTAATGCTTGTTGAAATTCTCCTTTTGCTTTGCCGACCAAGGCCTGCGAATGCGTAATATTCGGAAAAAATCCGATACGGACTTTGGTATGATCATTACTGGTTTTTTCAGTGCCACAACCTGCTAAAATCGTTCCAAACATCGTAAATATAAATAATATCACTGTCATTTTCTTTATGTTCATGAAAACCATCTCCTTTATATTTTTTCCCCATTCATTTTAACTTTTTCAGCAACAAAAAAAGACCAAGAAGCACTCCTCATTAGAAATTTTCTAAGAAAAGTACTTCTTGGCCTTCGGTCTTCCGATCAGCCTTATATGATTTTGTTATATGATACCACCAAAAAAAGGTAGTGTCAATACAAACATCTCACGATTTAAATTTTAAACTTTTTCACTTCTTGTTGTAATTGCTCTGCCATTTTCGCTAAGTTTTGACTTGAGAAAGCAATTTCTTGTATAGACGCGGATTGCTCTTCGGTCGCTGCCGATACATTTTGCGCCTCATCGGCACCTTTTATGCTTAAAGTATCCATTTTCTTCACAATCGTTACAATATGCTGACTGTTATCCGCCATGTGCTGGATAGCACTCGAAATATCTTTTACCTGCCCTGATACTTCCATAACAAATTGCAAAATTTGTTTAAAGGAATCGCCAGTTGCCCCGACAACTTCGGCACCAATTTTTACTTGCTCACTTCCTTCATTCATCGTTACAACTGCAGTATCTGTATCCCGTTGAATTTCAGAAATCAAATCCGAAATTTGTTTCGCAGCACCTTGCGATTGTTCTGCTAATTTACGAACTTCCTCAGCTACAACCGCAAAGCCTCTACCTGTTTCTCCCGCTCTTGCTGCTTCAATCGCGGCATTCAGTGCCAAAAGATTCGTTTGTCCCGCTATTCCAGAAATCGTGTCAACGATTTGACCAATTTCTATTGACCTTTCACCAAGTACAGTGACAACTTGAACAGAAGCATTTGTCGTCTGTTCTATTTTATTCATTTGACTAATTGCTTGATCAACGGACTCACTACCAGCTTTCGCTGTGTTGGCAGCATCGACACTCTTATTTGCTGCCAAATTTGCGTTTGCAGCCACTTCTTCAATCCCTGCTGACATCTGTTCAACTACGTTTGTCGTATCTTTTACAGCGGCTAATTGCTCAGTCATGCCACCTGCCACTGTCGTAATCGAATTTGCAACTTGACTGGAAGCCTGCGCGGATTGCTCAGATGTTGCCGTCAATTCTTCTGAAGAAGCCGCTAGTGTTTCTGACGATTCCGTAACCTTTTGCATCAACTTGCGAATATTATCTCTCATTTGACGTAAAGCATCGGCTAATCGACCAAATTCATCATTGGTATTTATTTGCGCTGCTTTATTTCTAAAGTCACCTTGTGCCATCTCATCAACTGTTGCTAGCATAATGCCAAGTGGCTTAACCAAACGGCTAGCTGCAAAAATAATGATAGCGGATAATAGGCAAATAACCACAAATGAAATTGCCGTAAGTATCCATAAAATATGTTTTGCTGGTGCTAATAACTCACTTTCATCAATGATCGCTGCAACAGTCCAGCCTGTCGTAGGAATAGGGTCATAAAAAGCAATTTTATTATCGCCTTGCTCTTTAAATCTATAGATTCCTTTTTTTTCTTCCATCATCAATTTGCCAAGTGCCTGTATTTGCGGATTTTCTACTTCGGTAATTTTTTTCTTCATTACATAGTCGTTATCAGGATGTACCACAAAGGTACCATCTTGGGCGATTAACATTCCATAGCCTTTTTTGCCAACATTGAGCTCTTTTACTTTTTCTTCTACAGCTTGTACATAAACCGCTGCCAAAATCATACCAATATTTTGATTGTTATCATCTTGAATTAAGGAGATACAATTGACAATCGTTTTCCCCGTTGCTTGCGAAATAACAGGTGGTGCAATAAACGATTTTTTCTTTCCTGTCATCGTTTCCGCATACCAAGCTTTTGTTTTTACTTCCATCATCTTAGGGCCAGTAACCGCCATTCCCGATAATACACCTGAATTATCAAAATAACCCCAGCTCACACTATCATATGTATTGGGTAATTTTTCCGTCATGAATTTTAAGCGAAATTCATTTGCCTTATTAGCTGCTGCAGGATCATTCTTTATGTTTTTGGAGGTCTGACTTATCGCTACCATTTGTGTTTCCAATAACCGCGCATCTAACCAGCCATCAATGTTTTCTGAAGCTTCGGTAACATTTTTATCGGTTTGATTGACCAATTCTTTATCTAATACCGACTGGAAAAAATAATAGGAAACTAAAGATAATGTTACCAATCCCAAAATAGTAATTGGTAGAATAAATACTAACATCTTGCCCTTGAATGATAAGTTCTTTAACATCGCTATCCTCCTATTAGGTTGAAACTGTAATTATAGAAAAAATCACAAAAATTTCTTTTTTATAACAAGTAAATTCCAATTTCAATATTTTACTATCATTATTATAGCAATGATTAATCTGAAATAAAAGTAATTGAAAATTATCACTAATAAGAAAATTATGGTTTTTAATAAAAAAAAGAGACTGTCGCACTAAGCAAAACTCATACCGTATATTGTGATTTGTAAAAAATCCTCACAACATATAGCAGAAATTTTTCTTAGTACGACAGTCTCACTTAAATTTTACATTTGCTACTTTTACTTGTTCAGCAACAAATTTAATTAGCATTTCATGTGAATGAATATAATAAATTTATTTAGTATTTTTTGTTTTCCCATCATCCACTGATACAAAATAATCTTCATTTAAGCCAAATTGATTTAAGATCTTTAATAAAGTTCCATCGGCTTTCATTTCATTTAATGTTTTATTTACTTCATCTAAGAATTCTTTATCTTCAAAGCGTAAGCCAGCTCCAATTTTACCAGCAGCTTCAGCTTCATACGGAGTCAAAACTCTTAAATCTAAGCTAGAATCTTGTTTCAAGGTGTAGGATGCTACGATACCATCGGTAACACATGCATCAATTTTACCTGTATTTACTGCCATCATAAGTTCAGATTGGCTGTTAAATATTTTTAATTCTTTTGCTTTTCCTTCATTTAACCATTTTTGTGCTACTTCAAGGAAAGCAGTACCTTTTTGTCCACCAAGTACTTTATCTTTTAAATCAGCTTTTGTTTGGATTGCAGAATCTTTTTTCACAACAACAGCTTCGCCTTCTTTGTACCAAACATCGGTGAACAATGCTTTATCAAGCCGTTCTTGTTTAATATACATTGCATCTGTTACCATATCGATGCTATTTTTATTCAATTCAATTAAAAGATTTTCAAAAGGTATTTGTTTCATTTCTACTTTATTAATGCCTAAACGTTTACAAACTTCTTCAATAATAACGGCATCTACACCAGAAAATTTATTACTAGCAGCATCCATATAAGCAAATGGAGCATCATTTGATGAACCTACTACTAAAACCCCTTTTTCTCTTAAGGAATTTAATTTTGCACTGGCATTCGGATCTTTTTTCGTTGTCTCTGTCGTCGATTTCGCTGGTTGATCAGTAGAACCACAGCCTGTTAAAATCATTGAAAATACAAACATAACCATTGCTAAAAATGTAAACTTTTTAAATACGTTTTTCATAATGAATCATCCCCTCTTTTTATTAAAAATAACTTTATAAAAACGCTGGAAGCTTCTCGATAAATAACCGCCTAAAAATTTGACTATCAAACTTCCTTTCTTTCATCCTATAAATAGAATTTTAAAAATAAATAACGAATTTTATTTATTTTTTAATTTATATTCAATAAATTTGACAAGATGGGAGAGTGGAATACTAATCACTAAATAGGCAATCGCCAAATAGGTATATGACTCAATTGTCAAAAATGTTTGTGAGGCAAAATTCTGCGTCCTTAGTAACAATTCACTCACTGCAACATAGGCTAATAGCGATGTATCTTTTACCATCATAACCAAATAATTACCAAGCGATGGTACAATGCTACGCAACGCCTGCGGGATCACAATCCGAAATAATGCTTGATACTTACCAAATCCCAAAACCAAAGCAGCCTCGGTCTGCCCTTTATCAACAGAAAGTATCGATGCTCTGATAACCTCTGACATGTAACAGCCATAATTGATGCCTAACCCAAAAATTCCGGCAGTCAAAGAAGATATCTGTACATCGGTTTTGAAACCAAACATACTGGCAATTAAATTCAGCAAGAGCGGCACTACATAATAAATATAAACAAGCTGAACCAAGAGTGGTGTTCCACGAATCAGTTCTAAGAATACGTAGAGAACGCCTCTAATTATTTTGATATTTGAAAGTCTACCGATGGCGACAACCATACCTAAAATTGTTGCCAATATAAAGCCAAAAATCGTTGCTTGAATAACCACCCCAAACCCCTGAATAAGAGAAGGAACTAAAAATTCCGCTGCTTTGGCAAAATGTAGTTGACTTAAAGCATTCATGATCTATCCCTCCCCTATAAAACTCTTGAAAGAAATTCTTTGGTTCTTTGATTTTCTGGTTGATTAAATATTTTCTCTGGCGTGCCTTCCTCGACAACATACCCTTTATCCATAAACACTACGCGATCTGCTACGTCTCTAGCAAATCCCATCTCATGTGTTACTACAACCATGGTCATTCCGTCCTTTGCCAATTGTTTCATCACCGCTAAAACGTCACCGACCAATTCTGGGTCAAGCGCTGAGGTTGGTTCATCAAACAATAGCATTTTAGGCTGCATGGCTAAAGCCCGTGCAATCGCAACACGTTGCTGTTGGCCACCGGAAAGAGTCGAAGGATACACATTTGCTTTATCAGCTAAACCAACTTTTTTTAATAAATCCATTGCCAATGATTCGGCATCTTCTCTTTTCATTTTTTTGATGTGAATCGGTGCATAGGTGATATTTTTTAGCACAGTAAACATTGGAAATAAATTAAATTTTTGAAATACCATGCCAACTTCTTGTCTGAGCTGTTTACTATCCAGCTCAGCATCAAGAATCGTTCCGTTATAATACATTTTTCCGTTGGTCGGTACTTCAAGTAGATTTAAGCAGCGAAGAAACGTACTTTTTCCTGAACCAGATGGGCCAATAATACAAACAACTTCGCCATCCTCGATATACATACTAATACTTTTTAATACTTCCAAATCACCAAACTTTTTTTCTAACTCAAATATGTTAAACATTGTTTACGCCTCCTGTCCACCGCTTAAAATTCATATTCATAATAAAGACTAGATTATGAAGCAAAAAGCAAAGAACCTTAATCAGCATCTTTGCTTTCATCAAAAAAAAGATGCTAAACGACATAAGATATTTCTATCCTATCCATTTAGCATCTTTGCTCGGCCTATTTTTTTAACAGTTTTTCTGTTTTATTTGCTAATTGATGATAGCTTTATGATAACAGAGTCCACGCACACTGTCTATAGATATATTTAACAGTATAAACAATAAGCCTTTGTGCAAATTGTACAATAAAAATCTGATATTTCAACTATTTTTACTAAATTCCAAAAGCATAGCTATTTATATTGCCAATGGCAAATTTTCTTCTCCAAAAGATCAATAACTCCAAACAAGATCATTCCGATGATACTGAGTACAACGATTCCTGAATACATCTCTAAGTAATTGACCCGCATCCAGGCATCCATAATGAAATATCCCATGCCATATTGAGTGCCAAAGGTTTCAGTAAAAAATAGTACAGAAATCGAAGTGGCCATTGCTACGCGAATAGAGCTAAGAAACTTCGGCATCGAAGCAGCTAACAAGACCTCAGAAAAAACATCCCAAAAACTTGCGCCCAGCGAATACAAAGGATAATAAGTTTCCTTTGGTATGCTTTTCACACCATCCCGTACCGACACAATCACTTGAAATACAATAATCAAGAAAATCATCAACACTTTTGCCACTTCACCAAGTCCGCAAAGCAACATAAGGATCGGCAATAAGGCAATTTTAGGAATCGGATAGGTCAAGTACACAAGAGGAGCTAAGATTCGATCACATTTAGGGAAATATCCCATGCACATTCCTATCGGTACCCCAACGATAATAGCAAATACAAGACCCGCAATCATGCGACCTAAACTATAGAAGCCATGAATTGCGATATATTTCATGAAAATATCAACTAAATTTTCAAGCACAAGGAATGGCGAAGGGACAATAGGTAAATGAATGATTTTTGCCGTGATATACCACCCTGAGAGAAAAAGGCAAAGCCCTAAAAGATACCACAGGAAGGTTCGTTTTTCTAACAATTTGACCAATCCTCTTTAATAAAATTTCGTAGCTGTAAGCTCAATTCAAAAAATTCTCGTTTATTGCGAATATCAACTTCACCAAACAGTGAATTATCAATAATTTTACTGATTTTCCCCGGCTCCGTAGATAAAATAACAATTTTCTGCCCTAAGTAAACCGCTTCCTCTACATAATGGGTCACTAAAACGGTAGAAACCGCATGCTTTTTCCAGACCTCTAAAAATAAATCTTGAATTTCTTCCCTTGTAATCGCATCCAAAGCGGAAAAAGGTTCGTCCATGAGAAGTAAATCTGGCTTGAGCAAAAATGCGCGCGCTAAACTTACGCGTTGCTGCTGCCCACCGCTCAATTCTCCTGGATAACGCTGACCTAGACCATCAATTCCCAACTGTTTCATAATAAAATCAACAGAATTCTTGTCTATTTTTGCTTGTTTATTTTTTATCTTTAGCCCTAAACAAATATTTTCGTAAACGTTTTTCCAAGGTAGTAATCCATAATTCTGCGGGATAAAACCAATTTTCTGCCGTGTTGGCGATACTGCTTCGCCATCGATTTCTACCGTTCCAGTAAACTTGGTAATAATGCCAGCCATGACCTTTAATAAGGTTGATTTTCCTGAACCTGATGGACCAATAATCGCACAGGTTCCCCCCATAGGAATTGATAACTGAATATCTTTTAGTGCCGTATAAGTTTCCTGAGAAGATTGATATACGACGGATAAATCTTTTATTTCAATCATAGTGCATCACTTAACAAACCGATCTAAGACTAGATCTTGATACGAATAAATCTTTTTGATTAAATTTTTCTCTTTTAACCAACTGATGCAATCATTTACATCATTCTCAGTTGGAATTGCAGCCTTTTTATATTGTGGTAATACCAAAGAACCTTTGACCGAAGGAGGAAAGCCACCTTTTTCAATCAATAAATCAATATAATTTTCTTGCGGTTCTTTTTCTAAATAAGCAATTGCCTTGTTATACGCCCGATACATGGCTTGCAATTCTTTCTCTTTTTCTGTTGTCGCTTGATTCGTAAACATCATTACGCCAGGATTGATTCCTAATTTATCAGAGCTATTGATCAATTTAGCACCATTGCTAATCGCGATGCTCGCCATTGGTTCAGGTAAAGTCACCGCCGCAATTTTACCGTTTTGTAACATTTCTAAACGGGTTGGAATTTGTGGAATCACCACTTTGTTCAGATCTGTATCTTTCATACTTGCTTCGGCTAAAATTCTATCGGTTACATACTCGATAATTGTATTTTTCGAAATGGCAACATCTTTTCCCCTTAAGTCGGCAACATTTGTTACCCCTTCATCCTTACCAGCGACCAATTTATAACTACCACTTGTCAAAGAAGTAATTTTCACATCAAAACCACCTTCTTTGGCGAATGCCACTGCTAGCATATCTGAAATTGCCCCATCTAGATTGCCACTCTGCAATGCACTATCCCGATCCATTGCGCTCTTAAATGGCTTTAAGGTAACATTCACTTTCTCTTCTTTAAAATACCCCTTTTCCTGGGCAATAATAAATGGAATCGAATCAACATCTGGCATCACACCAATCGTCAATTCTTGCATTTTTTCCGCTTTAGGTGCGCTTTTTTCCCCGCATCCACTTAAAGCAAACATCATAATCCCCATAAGCACGATTGCTAGAAATTTTTTCATACAATATATCCTCCGTTTTCCTATGAAATTTTATATAAAAATTTTTCACTCTAATTATTTATCATACACTAAAACTAACCACTTGCCAATTCTCACTACGATACGACAAAAAAATGACCTAATAACTAGGTCATTTTTTCATTCTTATCCTCTTTTTATAAAAGGCAATTCGCTAAATCAATATTAACTACGGGCATTTCTTATTGCTTCAATAAAGGATGGCGAATGCGGCTTTGCTTACTTTGCTGTATTCACCATCCTCTTTATACATTTTGGTGATATAACTACCAACACCAATCACAATCCTTTACCTGCTATATTTACTCGTTAATTCTCTAATCATATCAAGCACATCTGGAACTGCAAAAACTGGTATAGAATATTTAGAATGATGGGAACGTTAACCTCTCAGTCGCTACGCGCCAGCTCTCCTATTAGGAGAGCCCAGACTGTAGACAAAATAAAATATTTATGTCGATAGATTAAAAAACAACTAAATCCGTTCCACTTATAAACTAGTACGAAGATAAGTCGCCGGTTGGTGAGAAGTG
>Ga0316600_10000273_pt1 | contig 27465 bp, 24 predicted proteins | sample OWC_soil_day5_CT_FD_207652 | JGI IMG/M metagenome (GOLD analysis project Ga0316600, IMG submission 207652) | Wetland soil microbial communities from Old Woman Creek delta, Ohio, United States - OWC_soil_day5_CT | ecosystem: Environmental > Terrestrial > Soil > Wetlands | place: USA: Ohio... | reverse complement strand
CGTCGCGCGCGTTGGGCCGGTCCCACACCAGCTCCCAGGCCGGTGAGTTGGTCTGAACCCATTTGCGGAACTGTGCATCCTCCTGGCGCGAGCGCGGCATGACCGTGACGAAGCGTCCGCCGGCGTTCGCGATGTGAGACATGTTGTCGGCCGAACAGAGTTTGCTATCGGCCACGTAAAGAAAGTCCGCCCGTCCGGCCAGCGCGCGCAGCGAGTTCCAGGTCTCGATATGGGTGCGCACGTCGGTGGTGTTGCCGTCGGCGCAGCGAAAGTGCACGGGTACGCCACCGTCGGCGTCGGTGGTCAGGATGAACAGCAGCTGCTTCAGATCCGGACGGTGGTCGCGGGAGTACCCGTAGACGATGGCCGGGGCCCGCCGGTTGCGCACGCTGCGGCCACTGGCGCCGCTGTACTGCCCGCACAGCGAGATCGACGTCGAGTCGTTGTGCAACTGCTGCATCCGAACGCCGAAACGCCGCGCCACGCACAGTACGACCTCGGTGAGCAGCGCGGCACGGTCGGCGTCGAACAGCCGATCGAGCGCGCGCCCGATGCGGTCGTCGCTCAGCCGCTCGGCCTGCGCGGCATCGATGCCGAAGAGCCCCGCCGCAAAGCCGCTCGTGCTCTCCTGCTGGCGGTAGATCGGCTCGCGCTCGACGATGATGGAACGTAGGAGAACGCCCAGCGCCTGCGCGTGGGAGACGGTGCTGCGACCGTCGGTGGTGGGGACGTGCTGCTCGAGCAATTCGAGCAGCCCCATGCGCGCGAGGAAGTGGTTGATCAGGGGAAGCGGCCCCAACCGCTCGGCGAGTATGCCCAGCGCGGAGGGTGAGACTGCTGCTTGATCTGGCATCTGTCTAGCATCATAATAGATGAAAGATAACGAGAGATCAAGCAGTTCATGACCCTGCCATCCAAACGTGCCGTGGAGCGTGCTCGCGCGCGCATCGAGCGAATCCGAGCCGCGCTGCCCGAGTTCGATCTGGTGTGCTCGGGCACGCTGGTGCGGCGGATGATGACGTGTGGCAAGCCCAACTGCCGCTGCGCCAGCGACCCCGACGCGCGTCACGGGCCGTACTGGCAGTGGGGGCACATGCGCTCGGGCAAGCCCACGCACCGCCATGTCAGTGAGCAGCAGGCGCTCGTGCTGCGTCAGGCGATCGACAACTACCGCCAGATCAGGAAGCTGCTGAAGGCCTGGGAAGAGAACACCGAACGAATCATCGACGCTCTACATCCACCCCAGCCCTGACCTGTCATCCCGCGGCGCGCGGTAATTGCGAGTTATTGCGCTGCAACATGCGCGGAATGTGAGACCTGTCGTCCGCGGCCGGCTGCTTGTGTGTAGGTAATTTCGCCAATGCGCAACGTCGATACCAAGTGGGCGCTGCGCTGACCTGGCACTGCTCGACCTATCGCCGGTCAGGCTGTTTCAGCTCTTGAATATCGCCTCGAGGTCGACTTCTTCGGTGGCGGCCTCGAGCTTCATGCCGCTCTCGATGTGGTCCAGGTGTTCCAGCATGAGTCGCTCAGCTCGGGGGCCATCGCGGCGCGCAATGGCGTCGATGATTTGCGAGTGCTCATCGGCGCGGCAGCTCGTTGAGGTGGGTGCGTCGTAGAGGAAGATCATCAGGCAGGTCATCACCGACAGCTCGCGCATGCTGCGCGCCAATGCGGTGTTTCCGGCAAGTTCGGCGGCCAGCGAATGGAACTCGCCCGACAGCCGCACCACGGCGCGCTTGTCCTCGCGCCGGTGCGCGTCGAGTTCCAGCTCCTGGTGCTGGCGCAGCCTCGCCAGCTTCTCTGGCGTCAGTGTCTCGATCAAGCGGCGCAGCACCGCGGGCTCGATCAGGCGGCGCGCTTCGAAGACATCCAGCGCCTGTTCGATAGAGGGCTTGGCGACGTAGGCGCCACGCTGCGGAATCATCTCGACGATCTGCTCGTGCGCCAGTCGAGCCAGCACCTCGCGCACGCGCGCCCGGCTGACGCCGAAGATCTCGGCCAGCCGCTCCTCCACCAGCTTGGTGCCCGGGTGCAGGCGATGTTCGAGGATGGCGACGTAGATCTTCTCGTAGATCTCGTCGTGGGTGTTCTCGCGTTGCAGTCTGGCCTGCAAGGCGGGCTTACGCGCGCGGGCGGTCGGCATGTCCGGGTTCAACAGGGCCAGGGGGTCACGGGCGAGGCGCACGCGGTGCTGGCAGGCGCGCTCGGACGGCTCGGCGACGATTGTAGAGAGGCCCCGCGCGGCATCGGTGCGCAGCCCGCTCAGAACGTCGACGCTCATCGCCAGCCAAACAGCCGGCCCCAGCCGCGCACCTGCGACGGGTCGGCGCCGGCCGCGCGCAGCTCGCCCCAGACGGTGGTGCTGACGGTATCGAGCAACGGGATGTCGAGTTCTGCTTCGACACGTTCGGCCAGCGCCGCAGCGCGCAGATTGGTGCAGAAGGTGGTGATGGCCTGCGGCCGCGCTGGCGCCACCTCGTGCATCAGCGCCAGCAGGTGATCGGGCTCGACCATCGCGAAGTCGTGGTTGACGCAGATGCCCAAGTGCCGCTCGGCGACGATCTCGATGCCGATCGTGCGGTAGTTGTCGACGATGCGTTGCTGCACATCGGCGGTGTAGGGCGTGACCAGCGCCAGACGTGTCACGCCGCGCAGCGCGAGCAGTTCGTTGAGCGCCAGCACCGCGGTGGTGGCCGGGATGCCGGTGCGCTCCGTGATGCGCTCGACCAGGCGCCGGTCGGCGTCGAAGCCCAGCCAGCCCGATGAGGTGCCGCTCCAGCCGATGACGTCGACGCGCGCGTCGGCCAGAAGTTCGGCCGCGGCCAGGATCTTGCTGTCGTCGAACTGGCCGAGTGCCTGTGTGGACAACGAGATCTCGGTCACCTTGAAGCGCGAAAAGTGCGCGCTGCAGCCGGGCACGGCTGTGGCCAGCGCGCTGGTCAGCGGCTCCAGCGCGGTGTTGGACGAAGGCGTCAGGACACCAAGGCGGACAGAGGAGGTCATGGCATTCCCGGTTCGAGGTTGGAGGGGCGCGAAGTCAGCAACGCGCCCGCAGCCGGATCATCGCAAATTTTTGCCAAAATGTCGACATTAGTGTTTACACCGATGACGACAACTATGATGTCGACGACACTGTCGACATTCGGTGGTGATCTCTCTCGCGGCGTGAAGCTTGCAACGCGGGAAGCATCACCCGATGCGGGCCAGCGAATGATGCCCTAGAGAGGTTTGAGGAATGCCGTCAGAACCGATGTCAACAATGAAATCGACAATATCGCCCCACGCTGGCGCCAGCGAGGCCCTGCGATGAGCACTTTGGACCTCGTGGTGCGCAATGCCCGTGTCGCCACGGCGAGCGACACTTTCGATGCCGACATCGGCATCGTCAGTGGACGGGTCGTGCAACTCGGCCAGGGGCTGCCGACCGGCGCGCGCGAGATCGATGCTGCCGGCCGTGTGGTCACGCCGGGCGGTGTCGACGCGCACTGTCACCTCGACCAACCAATGGCGCCGCCGGTGCGCATGGCTGACGACTTCGACAGCGGTACGCGCAGCGCAGCCTGCGGCGGCACCACCACAGTGATTCCGTTCGCGGCGCAGGAAAAGGGGCAGTCGCTGCGCGCTGCGGTGGCCGACTATCACCACCGCGCCGAAGGCAAGGCACATGTCGACTATGCCTTCCACCTGATAGTCAGCGACCCCACGCCGCAGGTGCTGAACGAGGAGCTGCCGGCGCTGATCGGCGAGGGCTACACGTCGTTCAAAATCTACATGACCTACGACGACCTAAAACTCGACGACGGCCAGATCCTCGACGTGCTGGCGGTGGCCCGGCAGCACGGCGCGATGGCGATGATCCACGCCGAGAACGCCGATGCCATCGAATGGCTGACGAAGAAGCTCGAGGCCGCCGGCCGCACCGCGCCGCGCTTCCATGCGCACGCGCGGCCGATGCTGGTAGAGCGCGAGGCCACGCACCGCGCCATCTCACTGGCCGAGCTCGTCGAAGTGCCCATTCTCATCGTGCACGTCTCGGGCCGCGAGGCAGTCGAGCAGATCCGCTGGGCGCGCGCGCATGGACTCAAGGTCTTCGCCGAGACCTGCCCGCAGTACCTGTTCCTCACCGCGGCCGACCTCGGCATTGACGACAGCTACCAGGGCGCGCGCTGCGTCTGCAGTCCCCCGCCGCGCGACAAGGCGAACCAGGAGGTGATCTGGGATGGCCTGAACGACGGCACCTTCACTGTCTTCAGCTCGGACCACGCGCCGTTCCGCTACGACGCGCCCGAAGGCAAGAAGCCCGGTGGCAAGGAGGTCGCGTTCCGCCACATCCCGAACGGCATCCCGGGCATCGAGACGCGCCTGCCGCTGCTGTATTCGGAAGGCGTCCTCGGCGGGCGCATGACGCTGAACCGTTTCGTCGAGCTGACGTCCACCGGCCCGGCCAAGGCCTACGGCCTGCACCCGCGCAAGGGCACGATCGCGGTCGGCAGCGATGCCGACCTGGTGATCTGGGATCAACGCGAGTTCGTGCTGAGCAATGCGATGCTGCACCACGCCGTCGACTACACGCCCTACGAGGGCCAGACGCTGCGCGCCTGGCCCGGCGTCACGATCGCCCGCGGCGAGGTAGTGTGGGACGGCGCCTTCCACCCGCGCGCTGGCCAGGGCCGTTTCCTTGCCTGCGGCTCCCCCTCGCTGCTGCCGGCACGCATCGGAGCGCGGCCATGACTCGGCTGCTGCTGATCAACCCCAATATCTCGGACAGCGTCTCGGCGCTGATCCGCGCCGAAGCGCAACGCAGTGCGTCGCCGGGTACCGAGATCGAGGTGCTGACCGCGCCCTTCGGCGTGGCCTACATCGAGACGCGCTTCGAGGCGATGCTCGGCGCCTACGCCACCGCGCAGCTGGCCGGCGAGCACCTGGGCCGCTACGACGCGCTGGTGGTTGCCGCGTTCGGCGACCCCGGTCTGGCGGCGCTGCGCGAGGTGCTGCCCTGCCCGGTAACCGGCCTGACCGAGGCGGCACTGGCCAGCGCCTGCCTGCTCGGCCAGCGTTTCTCCATCGTCGCGATCTCGCAGCGCATCCGCGCCTGGTACCGCGAAACGGTGCAGGCCAATGGATTGGAAGGCCGGCTGGCCAGCATCCGCGGCCTGGACGAAGCGCTGGCCGACATCGGAAGCGTCCAAGGCGACCAGGGCGAACGGCTTGTCGCGCTGGCCGAGCGCTGTGTCGCCGACGATGGCGCCGACGTCATCGTGCTCGCTGGAGCGCCGCTGGCCGGATTGGCACGCCAGTTGCATGGACGGCTGCCGGTGCCCGTGGTCGACGGCGTCTCGAGTGCCGTACGCCATGCCGAATCGCTGTTCGCGCTGCAGAGCGGCCGCGCCACACGTGGCAGCTTCGCGCCGCCGCCCGAAAAACCCCATCGCGGCCTTCCGCCGTCGATCGAGGCGCTGCTGCGCCGCCGCTGACTTATTTGTCCCGCTCCACAAACCTTACCCCAGGAGAACCGCAATGAAGATCGTTTCCCGCGCCGCGCTCGCCGCCGCGCTCGCTATCGCCGTCACGCTGCCCGTCCAGGCGCAGGACAAGCTGAAGTTCAAGGCTATCGGCCAACCGTTGGCCACCGGGCTGATCCAGAAGAACAAGGAGCAGCCCTTCTTCGAGAACTTCGCAGCCAAGACCGGGCTGCCGATCGACGTCGAATACAAGCCGATCGACACGCTGGGCATCAAGGACACCGAGCAGCTGCGCGTGATGAAGGCCGGGCTGTTCGATCTGGTCTCGCTGCGCGTGTCGCAGAACTCACGCGACGAGCCGACCTTGCTTGGGCTGGACCTGGTCGGCGCAAGCCCCGACTACGCCACTGGCCGCAAGGTATCCAAGGCCTGGTTCGACACCGTCGATGCGCGGCTTCAGCAGCAATTCAACGTCAAGCTGCTGGCGGTGTGGCCGTTCGGGCCGCAGATCCTGTTCTGCAAGAAACCGATCACCAAGCTCGCCGACATCAAGGGCATGAAGGTGCGCACCTATGACCAGAACCTGGCCAAGTTCATCGAACTGGTCGGGGGCACGCCGGTGCCGATCTCGTTCGCCGACACCCACCAGTCGCTGTCGCTGGGCGTCGTCGACTGCGCGATCACCGGCCCGAGCAGCGCCAACTCGGCCGGCTGGCCCGAGGTGACGACGCACCAGCTGCCGCTGGGCTTCCAGATGGCGCTGAACGGCTACGCGATCACGATGAAGGCCTGGAACCAGCTCAAGCCCGACCAGCAGACCAAGCTGAAGGCAGCCTTTGATGGCCTGAGTGACGAGATCTGGACGTATTCCGAGGAGCTGTTCCAGGACGCGCTGAATTGCAACGCCGGCAAGGACCCGTGCGTCAACGGCAAGAAGTTCAAGCTGACCAACGTGGCCGTCACGTCGGCCGACAGCGAACTGATCCGCAGCGCGGTGACCAAGGTGTCGTTCCCGGCCTGGGCCGAGGTCTGCGACAAGTCCAACCCCGGCTGCTCGGCGAAGTGGAACGCCACCGTCGCACCGGTGCTGGGGCTGAAGTGAGCCGCGCCGCCGTGCCAGCGATGGGTGCCCGCTCGGCGCCCGCCCCGCAGGCCGCCGCGGCGGCCACCGAAGGAAGGAAGACGAACATGAAGGACCGCATCGAGACGCTGCTGGCCACCGTGTTCGGCGGCATCTTCCTCGGCCTCGCGGTGGTGGTCGCGGTCGAGACGATCAGCCGCAAGCTGTTCAACGTCTCGCTGCAGGGCGCCGACGAACTGGGCGGTTACGCCTTGGCCGTCGGCTCGACGATCGCCTTCAGCCTGGCGCTGATGGGTCGCAACCACATCCGCGTCGACGTCTTCCACGACAAGTTTTCCCGCGGCCTGCAGGCGGCGCTGAACTGGTTGTCGATCGTCACGCTGGCCGCCTTCGCCGTCTTCATCGCGTGGATCGCCTTCAAGGTGATCGACGACACGCTGCAGTACGGCAGCACCGCGCAGACGCCCTGGGCGACGCCGTTGATCTGGCCGCAGAGCGTGTGGTACGTGGGCCTCGTCACCTTCGCGCTGCTGGCCGCCGGTTACGCCGTGCGTGCCACGCTGCTGCTGTTCACCAACCGCATCGACACGCTGAACCGCGATTTCCACCCCAAGAGCACGAAGGAAGAGCTGAAGGAAGAGCTCGAGGACCTCGCGCATCGCCAGGTCGGCACCCAAGGAGACATCAAATGAGCGTCGGACTGTTTGGCATCGCGTTCTTCGCGATGATCGGGATGATGCTGATTGGCCTGCCGATCGCGGCATCGATGGCGCTGGTGGGCATCGTCGGCGGCATCGCCGCCTACGGCGTGCCCTTCATGGACTCGATCGCACCGGTGATCTGGGGCGTGCAGAACGAGAACCTGCTGACCTCGATTCCGCTGTTCGTGCTGCTCGGCGAACTGCTGCTGCGCTCGGGCATCGCCGACCGCATGTACATCGCGCTGTCGGCCTGGCTCGGGCGCATGCCCGGCGGCCTGCTGCACACCAATATCGGCAGCTGCGCGCTGTTCGCCGCGACCTCGGGCTCGTCGGTGGCCACCGCGGCCACGGTCGGCACGGTGGCACTGCCGTCTCTGCAGAAGCGCGGTTATTCGATGCGCGCCTCGCTGGGCTCGCTGGCGGCCGGCGGCACGCTGGGCATCCTGATCCCGCCGAGCGTGAACATGATCGTCTACGGCTCGCTGACCAACACCTCGATCGGCAAGCTGTTCATCGCCGGCATCATCCCCGGGCTGCTGCTGACCGGTTGCTTCATGCTGTGGATCTGGATCAACAGTGTGATGAGCGGCACCGTCAAGCGGGAGGACAAGGTGCCGCTGGCCGAGCGCCTGCGCACGCTGGAGTTCCTGGTGCCGCCGCTGGTGGTGTTCGGCATCGTGATGGGCAGCCTGTACTTCGGCATCGCCACCACCACCGAGAGCGCCGCACTCGGCGTGATCGCGGCGCTGTACTTCGTCTGGCACTCGGGAAAGCTGAGCTGGCAAGTGCTGCGCACCTGCTTCATCAGCACCGCGCGCGTCAGCGGCATGATCCTGCTGATCATCACCGCAGCCTTCATCCTGAACCTGACGATCAGCCTGACCGGCGTCGCTGACGTGATGACGAAGTGGGTCACCGGTCTGGGCCTGTCGGGCACCGGTTTCATCCTGGCGCTGATCGTCTTCTACCTGATCCTCGGCATGTTCATGGACGTGCTGTCGATGCAGGTGGCGACCATCCCGATCACCTTCCCGATCGCCATCGCGCTGGGGGTGGATCCGATCTGGTTCGGCATCTTCATCGTGCTGATGTGCGAGCTCGGCATGATCACCCCGCCGGTGGGCATGAACCTGTTCGTCGTACACGGCATCCGCCCGGACAAGGGCGGCATCGAAGACGCAATGTGGGGTGCGTTGCCCTATGCGGCGATCATGATCCTGTTCACGCTGCTGCTGCTGCTGGTGCCGGGCATCGCCACCTGGCTGCCGGCGCACATGTGAGGCCGACGGTGATGAGTCCGGCCCTTTGGCAGCTGCCGGCCATTGAACTGCAGCGCCGCTACCGCGCCGGCAGTCTGACCCCGCTGGCCGTGGTGCAGGCGGTGCTGGCACGCATGGACGTGGTCAACCCGCGCCTGAACGCAGTGGTGGCGCGGCGCGACGACGCCGTGCTGGCCGAGGCCGCTGCGGCAACGAAGCGGTACGCGCAGGGCGCTGCGCTGTCGGCGCTGGACGGCATCCCGCTCACAGTGAAGGACAGCCTGTTCAGCGCCGACCTGCCCACCACCTGCGGCACGGCGGCGCTGCGCGATCATCGCCCGGCGCACGACGAGCTGGCCGCTGGCCGCGCCATCGCCGGCGGCGCGCTGCTGATCGGCAAGACCAACGTGCCCGAGTTCGCCAACGACGGCTACACCGCGAACCCGCTGTTCGGCGCCACCGGCAACCCCTGGAACCCAGCGCTGACGCCGGGCGGCTCCAGCGGTGGCGCGGTCGCCGCCGTGGCCGCCGGCATCGGCCCGCTGGCGATCGCGCAGGACGGCGGCGGCTCGATCCGTCGCCCGGCCTCGCACACCGGCCTGGTCGGGTTGAAGCCATCGCTCAGCGCGTGGCCGCGCGAGCGCACGCTGCCCGGGCTGCTGCTCGACTTCGACGTCATCGGGCCGGTGGCGCGCACCGTGGCCGACGCGCGGCTGCTGTTCGACGCACTGCGCGGCCCGTCGGCGGCCGACCGGTCTTCGATGGCCGCAGCCTGGGCGGCGGCGCAGGCGCGACCAGCGGCCCCGCTGCGCGTGCTCTACGTCGACCACCTGAACGGCAATCCGCTCGACCGGCAGATCGCCGACAGCTGCCGCCGCGCAGTGCAACGATTCAGCGACCTCGGCCACCGCGTGGAACACGGCCCGTTGCCGCTGGACGTGAGCTTCATGCTCGAAGCCTGGCCGCAGATCGGCCAGGTCGGTCTGGCGGCGATGTTCGACGAGCACCCAGACTGGGAAGCGCAGGCCAGCCTGAAGTACCGCGAAGCGGCCGAACTCGGCCGCAGTGTGTCGGGTCCGCGTGTTTGGCAGATCATGGACCGTGTGCGGCGGCTGCGTGCAGAGAGTGCCGCGCTGTTCGATCGCGTTGACGTGATCGTGATGCCCGCCGCCGCCGCGCTGCCCTGGCCGGCCGCAATGCCCTATCCCGCGGTCATAGACGGCCAGGAGGTCGGCCCGCGCGGCCACGCCGTCTACACCGGCTGGGTCAACGCTGCTGGCCTGCCGGGGCTGGCCGTGCCGGCCTCGCCATCGGTCGAGGGCCTGCCGATCGGCATGCAACTGATCGGTGCCTACGGCAGCGACAACCTGTTGCTCGACCTGGGCGAAGCCTACGAGGCCGTCGAGCCTTGGGCCGACCGCTGGCCCGAACTCTGAATCTATCCCGAAAGGACACCATGGATCCCATCGCCACCGCCGTGCAGGCTCTGGTACGTGCGCGGCAGACCGGCAAGGCCGCGGCCGCCGTGTTGCTGGCGGACGCCGCCACCGCCTATGCCGTGCAGGACGGCGTCGCCCGGGCGCTCGCCTGGTTCGACGAAGCCGTGCCGCGGCACTGGAAGTCTGGCGGGCCCTCGCGCGAGTCCGTGCTGACGCACGCGCCACTGCCGCCAGCCGGCGTGTGGGCGAGTCCGGCCGACGCGCGCGACTGGCCGTTCCAGTTCCGCGGCATCGAGGCCGAGATCGCGCTGCGGCTGGGCCGCGACGTCGATGCGACGCATGCTGCGACGCTCGATGTCGCGGCAGCCACGGCGCTGGTCGACGCGATGTGCGTGTCGATCGAGATCGTCGACTCGCGCTGGGCCGAGGGCCGGGACGCACCGGCGCTGGCCAAGCTAGCCGACTTGCAGTCGCACGGTGCGCTGGTGCTGTCTGACTGGCAGCCATTCGCGGCGCGCGACTGGGCGGAGCAGCGCTGCCTGGTCACGATCGGCACGCAGCCGACCACCGAGCACCACGGCAGCCATGCGCTGCGTGACCCGGCCTTCGTGCTGCCGGCATGGCTGCGCCATGCGACCCGCCACGGCCGCGCGGTGCCGGCGGGCACCGTGGTCACCACCGGCACCTGGTGCGGCCTGCCGATCGCCGCAGCGGGCGACCGGGTCGTCGCCGCCTTCCCGGGCATCGGACAGGCTGCGGTGCAGCTCTGATCGGCCCAATTTCATCCCTCACGAGGCTTTCCATGATCACTCTCGACAAGCACCCCAGCGGCCGCCACTTCCTGCAGATCCCCGGCCCCAGCCCGGTGCCCGACCGCATCCTGCGCGCCATCAGCCTGCCCACCATCGACCACCGCGGGCCCGAGTTCGGCGCGCTGGGCCGCAAGGTGGTTGCCGGCATGCAGCAGATCTTCCAGACCCGGCATCCGGTGGCGATCTACCCGGCCTCGGGTACCGGCGCGTGGGAAGCGGCGCTGGCCAACACGATGAGTCCGGGCGACGCGGTGCTGATGGTCGAGACCGGTCACTTTGCGACGCTGTGGCAGAAGATGGCGGTGAAGCTCGGCCTCGAGCCCGAATTCCTGGCGCTGCCCGGCGCCGACGAGGCCACCGGCCTGCCGAATGCCTGGCGCCACGGCGTGCCGGCGGCGCTGGTCGAGGAGCGCCTGCGCAAGGACAGCGCGCACCGCATCCAGGCCGTGTGCGTAGTGCACAACGAGACCTCCACCGGCGTCACCAGCGACATCGCGGCGGTGCGCCGCGCCATCGACGCGGCCCGGCATCCGGCACTGTTGATCGTCGACAGCATCTCGGGACTGGCCAGCGCCGACTTCCGGCATGACGAATGGGGTATCGACATCACCGTCAGCGGCTCGCAGAAGGGGTTGATGCTGCCGCCGGGCATTAGCTTCAACGCGCTGTCGCCGAAGGCGCTGGAGCGCAGCAAGGCGGCGCGACTGCCGCGTTCGTACTGGGCTTGGGACGAGATCGTCGAGATGAGCACCAGCGGCTACTGGCCGTACACGCCGAACACGAATCTGCTGTACGGCCTGAGCGAAGCATTGGACATGCTGCTCGACCAAGGGCTGCCGGCAGTCTTTGCGCGCCACCAGCGTTGGGCCGGTGCGGTGCGCGCTGCCGTGCAGGCCTGGGGCCTGCCGATTCAGTGCGCCGATCCGGCGGTCTATTCGCCGGTGCTGACTGGCGTGATCACGCCGCGCGGCGTCGACGCCGATGCCGTGCGGCGGCTGATCCACGAGCGCTTCGACCTGTCGCTGGGCACCGGCCTGGGCAAGCTGAAAGGCCGCATGTTCCGCATCGGCCACCTCGGCGACTGCAACGACCTGACGCTGATGGCCACGCTCGCGGGTGTCGAGATGGGCTTGAAGCTTTCCGGGGTCGCACTGGCCGGCAGCGGCGTGGCACGCGCAATGGACGTGTTCGCCGAGGCGCCACAGCCATGACGCCGCGGTCCATGCACCTGTTCGTCGTGCGATTGCCCGGCCCGCGCTTGCGCCAGGACTTGCCGCCGTGCCTGACGCGGACCTGCGTGCGATGAGTGCCACGCCTTTGCCAAGAACGCTGTGCGTCGTGCTCGCCGGGGAGGTCTTCAGCGCAGCGCTGAACCCCGACGCCCCGCTCACCGTGGCGGCGTTTGTCAAGTTGCTGCCCTATCGGCAGAAGATGATCCATGTGCGCTGGAGTGGCGAAGCCTGCTGGATACCGCTGGGCGAGTTCCAGCTTGGCGTCGGCTTCGAGAATCACACCAGCCATCCCGCTCCAGGCGACGTGCTCTTCTACCCTGGGGGCTACAGCGAGACCGAGCTGCTCATTGCCTACGGCGCCTGCAGCTTTGCCAGCCGCATGGGACCGCTCGCGGGCAACCATTTCATGACGCTTCTCGACAGCCGCGACAGGCTGCGCGCGCTGGGCCAGCGCGTGCTGTGGGAAGGTGCAGTGGACGTGCTGTTCGAGGCCGATGACGCATCCGGGAGCAGCGAAAGGACAAGGCGCAAGACACCGCCGACGCCGACCCGCTCGCCATCTCGTCGCAGAAGGTGACGCTGAACTTGAACCAAACCGTGTTGATAGTCATCGACAGGTAGAACGACACTGCTGCCGTCAACCGCTGAGCGTCGGCTTTGAGTCGTCGAATCTCCCCGAGCGAATGTCCGAGTAGGGTCGCGGCTTGACAGCCTACCTATCGAACTCGCGGCCAGGAACCTGTCCTCCGGATTGATGATGCCGGTCAGCTGACACTCGCCGCGGAATGTCCCGGCCATTTCCTGCCCTTGACTACAGGCGGCTTCCTGGCCTCTCTCAAACGGTCGGACGCGCGCCAGCGCTTCTCCCGTCTCTCTCTCCCTCGACGCAAAGGCCGGTGCCAGCGGCCAAAAACCGAATCGACGACGTCGGACCTCCTTGAAGCCAAGGCTTGTGGAGTTGGCGCGGGCGCTTCAGGCTCGGGCCGACGGCCTCTACCAACCGATCCCGTAGTCCTCGCCGTGATTGCCCGCCGCGCCCCAGAACGTCCCATGCTTCGGGTCGATCATCACGGCGGTGATTGGACCCGTGCTGCGCTCGCGAAAAGTGAGCTTGTAGCCCATGCGCATCAACTCGGTGCGCTGCCACGGCGGCGTGCGCTCGTTCAGCCACAAGTCGCCGGGCATCGACTCGTGGTTCTCGAACGACTCGCGCATCTGGAAGCTGTAGAACCCCGGCGCTTCCACGGCTTCCTGCGGAGTCATCCCGAAGTCGACGAGATTGATCAGGAACTGCAGGAGGTCCTGATCCTGGCCGTCGCCGCCCTGCACGGAAAAGGCCAACCAGGGTTTGCCGTCACGCAGTGCCATCGAAGGCGTCAGCGTGACGCGAGGCTGCTTCCCGGGTGCGACCACGTTAAACGGGTTCTCGGCGGGGTCGAGCACAAAGCTCTGCATCCGCTGTGACAGGCCGATGCCGGACTTGCCAGCGATGAAGGCTGGCACCCACCCGCCTGAAGGGGTGATGGAAACCACCCAGCCCTCCTTGTCGGCGGCGTTGACCGACGTCGTCCCGGCAAAGAAGCTCAGCCTGGCAAAGGCGTCAGCGCCCTCGCCCATGGCGATCGGCGTGCCGCCCTGGCTGGGGCCCTTCTGACGCGGCTCGTGCCAGCGCTTGAGAAGGTCGGTGTACGGGTTGACGCCACCCTGGAAGGGATAGGGATCGCCGGGGGCCGCCTTCGCATCGTTCTTGTCGGGATGGACGAGCTTTGCGCGCTCCTGGGCATAGGCCTTCGAGAGCAGCCCGCGTACCGGCTCTTCGGGTGGCAGGCGCGGGTCGCCGTAATAGAAGTCCCGGTCGGCATAGGCGAGGTTCATCGCCTGGTAGACGGTGTGGATGTACCGCGTGCTGTTGAAGCCCATCGCCTTGAGGTCGAAGTTCTCAAGGATGTTGAGGGCCTGCAGCATCACCGGCCCCTGGGTCCAGGTGGTCAACTTGTAGACGTCGACACCTCGGTACGAGGTGTGCACCGGTTCCTCGATATGCACTTTCCAGCTGGCGAGGTCGGCAGCGGTGAACAGGCCACCGGCCGCACGTGTCGCGGACACGATTTCGCTGGCGATATCGCCTCGATAGAACCGTTCGTAGGCGGCCATGATCGCGGCCTTGCGTTCGCTGCCGGCGGCGAGCGCCTGCCGTTCAGCATCGACCAGCTTGCGCAGGGTGGCGGCGAGGTCGGGCTGAAGGAAGATCTGCCCCGCCTCGGGCGGCGTGTCGCCCGGGTTGGGCAGCATGACGCGCCTGGAGTCCGGCCACTGAAGCAGACGCTCGCGCTCCTCGGCGATGTGGCGCACGTTCGATGCCTCGATCGGGTAGCCGTCGGCCATGCGGATCGCGGGCTCGAGCACTTCGGCCAACGAGAGCTTGCCGTACTCAGCCAGCATCACCATCAGGCCCCCCGGGGTGCCGGGCGTCACTGCCGCCAGAGGGCCGTAGGGCGGCGGATGACTCATTCCCTTGCTGCGGAAGAACTCAGGTGTTGCACCAGTGGGCGCGACACCCAATGCATTGATGCCGATCACCTTCCTTGTGTTCGGGTTGTAGATCAGGGCCTGGGTCTCGCCGCCCCAGTGCAGCACATCCCACATGGTGGCGGTGGCGGCGAGCATTGCGCAGGCCGCATCGACCGCGTTGCCGCCTTTGATGAAGATCTTCGCTCCGGCGGTGGCGCCCAGGGGCTTGCCGGTCACCGCCATCCAGTCCTGGCCGTGGAGCGGGGGCTTGTGGGTTCGCTGAGCAGAGGCAGTCGTGCCCAGACACAATGCGAGCAGCGCCAGAATGGCTTTGCAATGCATCACAAGGCATCTCCCCGAACCAACGGCGACCAGATTATTGATTGAACCGGCCACCCAACAAAGCTTCATGTCGGCACTCGCTTGTCGAGCCTCCGCGGAGTTTGCCGACCGTGCCAAGCTCGGCAACGCGGCATGCAGCGGCAAGTCGCCGCTCAACTGCTTGCCGTGACTTTCGGTGACGGTCCCAGGGCCTGATGCCACGTTCCGACGACCGCTTGAAGGTGCTGAACCTCCGGGAAAACGGGTCTGCTTTGGGTCGGGCCTTGACAGCCGCATTCGTCGAGTGCGCTTCCAGGACCGGTCATTCCAACTGATGATGCCGATCCACTGACGTTCATAGGCGACTGTTCCGGCAGATGCGATGCAGACAGCCTACCGGCCGCGGGCCAACATTCCCTATGGTCTAGTGCCACTGGATCTGAACATTCAAGCAAGCATCGATGCTTCGCCGCGCGAAGCGCGATCAGACCGCTGCCGCTGCCTGAGCCGGCGTCGCCACGCCCATCCCACCAACGACCCCAGGACGCCCAGAATCGTTGCTGGCAGTAGCCACAGCTGTTTCAGCAGCACCGGCCAGTTGTTGCGCAGCAGTTGTTTCACCGGGTCGTAGCCGGGCTCGGGCAAGATCACGCCGTTGGCGCGGTTGTAGGCCTCGACTTCGGCCAGCATCTGCCGCATCAGTTCGGGCTGTTCGGCCGACAGGTCGCGGCTTTCGGTGGGGTCGGCCTTCAGATCGTAGAGGCGCCAGCGGCTGTCGAAGGGGCTGCCCATGCGCATGATCTTGTGCTCGCCCTTGAACAGCGCCTGCGCGCCCAGGCTCTCGAAGCCGATGGCCTCGTCGGCGGCATGCACCTGCGCCGCCTCGCCGCGCAGGTAGGGCAGCAGGCTGCGGCCGCTGGGCGCATGTCTGCCTTCGACCCCGCCGCCGGGCGGGGCGATGCCGCCCAGCGCCAGCAGCGTGGGCAGCACGTCGGTGGCCCAGGCGAAGGCGGGGGCGATGGAGCCGTCGCGCACCGTGCCTTTCAGCGCCGGTGGCAGGCTGATGATGAAAGGCACGCGCATGCCGCCTTCGCCCGGCGAGGCCTTGATCAGCGCAAAGGGCGTGTTCGATACCTCGGCCCAGTACGGGCCGTAGTGCACGTAGCTGCCGGGGCCACCCATCGCGTCGCCGCCCGCGGGATAGACCCAGCGGTACCAGGCGCGGAACGGCAGGTTGATGCGCGAGGTGTCGGTGAAGTCCGCGCCGTTGTCGGACATCACGATGAACACGGTGTTGTCGAGTTCGCCGATGCGCCGCAGGTGCTCGCGCAGCCGGCCCACCTGCTGGTCGGCGTTGTCCAGCATGCCGGCGTAGACCGCCATCTTGTGCGCGAATGCGCGTTGCTCGTCGGCGCTGAACGACGCCCAAGCGCCGTCACCGCGCAGGTAGGGGAAGCCCAGCGACGCCGGCACCTTGGGCAGGGCGAGCCCAGCGGGTACCAGACCCAGTTCGACCTGCTTGCGGTAGCGCTCGGCCCGGATGGCGTCCCAGCCCGCCTGGTAGCGCTGCGCATAGCGGTCGATGTCAGCCTGTGGCGCCTGCAGCGGCGAATGCACCGCCTGCAGCGACAGCATCGCCAGGAAGGGCTTGCCCGCGGCCGGGCCGCTGCGACCTTCGTCGATGTAGCGCAGCAGCGCATCGGTGTAGGTCTGGCTGGAGAAGAAGTCCTTCGGCGGGTGGTAGCGCTGGCCGTCCTGCCACCACACGGCCTCGGCATTGAAGGGCGCCCAGACCTTGGCCTCGAAGTTGTCGGCGCCCGTCTGCTCCAGCGCGAGGTAGCGGTCCCAGCCGCGCGCGCCGGGGCTGCGCTCCAGGCCGTAGCCGAGGTTCCACTTGCCGGCGAAGTAGGTGGCATAACCGCCGTCGCGCATCAGCTGGCCCAGGCTGTGCGCGCGGTCGCTGAGGTAGCCCTCGTAGCCGGGTTGGCCTTTCTGGCTTTCGGCGATCACCGGCATCAGCGCACCCGCGCCAGCCAGGTGGTTGTCCACGCCCGAATGCAGCATCGCGCGCGAGGCTTCGCAGGTGGCCGCCGTGTGGAAGTTGCTGAAGCGCACGCCCTGCCGCGCCAGCGTGTCGATGTGCGGCGTGTTGATCTCGCCGCCGTAGCTGCCCAGGTCGCTGAATCCGGCATCGTCGAGCAAGATGAAGACGATGTTGGGCCGCTGGGCGGCGGTTGCGCCCGTGGCCAGCAGCAGTGCAGTCATGGCGCCGAGCGCCTTCAAGACGAGGCGCGCGTTCATGTGAAACGCACGCTGCAGCTGCCCAGGCCGCCGACACGCGCCTGCACCAGGTCGCCCGCGGCCACCGGCACCATCGGCCCGAGTGCGCCGGACAGGATGACTTCGCCGGCGCGCAGCGGCTGGCCGCGTGCAGCCATCGTGCGCGCCAGCCAGTAGGCCGCGCGCAACGGGTGGCCCAGGCAGGCGGCGCCGCTGCCCACCGAGGCCACTGCGCCGTTGACCGACATCTGCATGCCCAGTTCGGCATCGGCCAGCTGGCCGATGGCCACCGGCTGGTGGCCCAGCACGTACAGGCCGGACGAGGCGTTGTCTGCGACGGTGTCCACCAGCGTGATCTTCCAGTCGGCGATGGCGCTGTCGACGACCTCCAACGCCGGCAACGCATAGGCCAGCGCCGCCAGGAACTCACCCCAGCTCGGCGCGGCGCCGGCCAGGTCGCGGCCGACGACGAAGGCCACTTCGGCTTCGATCTTCGGCTGCGCCAGGCGCTGCGCCGGCACTTCGTCGCCGTCGAGGAACTCCATGTCGTCGAGCAGGATGCCGAAGTCGGGCTGGCTGACGCCCAGCTGCTGCTGCACCGCGCGCGAGGTCAGGCCGACCTTCTTGCCGAGCACGCGCCGGCCCTCGGCAAGCGCGGCCTGGGTGTTGATCTCGGCCACCGCATAGGCGGCGTCGATGCCGGCCAGGCCGAAGCGGGTGGAGACCGGCGCGATGGGCCGGCGTTCGGCACGCGCGGTGCGCAAGGCTTGTGCGGCGGCATGCAAGGTGTCGGGGGTGTTCATGCGGCTTCTGCCCATTGGGGTTGGATCGGTGCCGCGGCTTGCGGCGGGGCGCTTTCGGCGACGGCGCTGTCGCGGTGCATCTGTGTGGCGAACTCGCGGGTCGCCGCCGCCAGCTCGGCGCCAGGCACCAGCGCGAAGACGAAGCGGTCCGGCCGCACGATGGCGACCGCGCCCTTGGCCGCGCCGCTGCGCCGCCACCAGTCGTGGAAGCTGTCGTCTGGGTCTTCCGCTTCGATCAGGCCTGATGGCGCCGCCTGTGCGACAGCGCCGTTGGGGCGCCCGCCGAAGGGATAGACGGCGACGAACTTGGCGCCCAGTGATTGCCACAGTGCCAGCGACGGCGCATCGAGCGTGGCGCGCGGGTCGACGCCTGCACCGACCAGCACGAAGCCCGGTCCGGCCAACTCGTCGAACAGGCAGCGCCGGCCGTCGGCGCCGCGCAGGTTCGGCTGCGGCATCAGCCGGCCCTCGGCGCCGCGCCAGCGCTTGCGGCTCATCCCGAAGTAGCTGCCGGCCTTGTACGTGGGCTTGGGAATGAAATCGCCCTGGCGCACGAAGCGGCCGATCTTTGGCAGCCGCACCACCAGCCGCGTCAGCGCGTTGCGCAGCAGCGTGCCTGCCGGGTTGACCATCGACACGAAGTCCTTCATGCGGATGCCTTCGCGCGTCATCGCCGCGGCGTGCGGGCGGCGCTCGCGCTCGTAGCTGTCGAGCAGCGCTGGGCCCGCCTGGCCGCGCAGCACCGCGTCGAGCTTCCAACCCAGGTTGTATGCATCGCGCACACCGGCGTTCATGCCCTGGCCGATGAACTGCGGCGTCATGTGCGCGGCGTCGCCGGCCAGCAGCACGCGGCCGTCGCGCCAGCGCTCGGCCATCAGCGCGTTGAAGGTATAGACCAGCGTGCGCAGGACCTGGAACTTGTCGACGTCGATGTACTTCGACAGGTAGTGACGCACCGTGTCCGGGTGCTCCATGTGCTCGCGCGTCTGCCCCGGCATCAGCATGAACTCGAAGCGGTGGTGGCCGTTCGGCTGCACGCAGCTCACGGTGGGACAGGCCGGGTCGCAGATGAAGTTGAAGTAGGGCAGATGACGCAGGCCGTCGGCCGCATCCTTGGCCTTGATGTCCACCACCAGCCAGGGATTGGGGAAGTTCTTGCCGGCCATGCCAATACCGAGCTGGGCGCGCACGCCGCTGCGCCCGCCGTCGGCACCGACGAGGTAGCGGGCGCGAACGCGCAGCTCGCCCAGCACCGGTGCCGGCTTGACGCCGGTTTGTGGTGCCGATCGCGAGTAGGCCGAGCCTTCGCTGGCGACGTGGAACACGTCGACGCCATGTGCGTCCTGCTCGAAGCGCGTGACTTCGCGGCCGCGCTGCACGCACACGTTCGGGTAGCGCGCCAAGCCGTCGGCCAGCGCCGTCTCCAGCAGCGGCTGGTAGAAGAAGTTGTTGGCCGGCCAGCCGTGCGGGCGCTGCGTGTTCTTCAGCTGGAACAGCAACTGGCCGTCGGGCAGCAGCATCTGCACCGGCGCGTCCTGCAGCATGTCGGCGGCCAGCCGCTTGGCCATGCCGAAGGACTGGAAGATGCGCATGCATTCGCCGTCGGTGTAGACGGCGCGGGCGTTGCCGTAGAACTGCGGCTCGCGCTCCAGCACCAGCACCTTGTGCCCGCGTTGCCCCAGGCAGTGGGCGAGCGTCAGCCCGGTGGGGCCGAGGCCGACGATGACCACGTCGTAGCTGTCTGTCGCTGCGTTCATGACGAGGCTCCCACGGTGTATTCCTTGCGCGTCAGCGAGGCCAGGCCGCGGCCCATCTGGCCGAGCCTGGAGCCCAGGGTCAGGCTCTCGGGGAAGTGCCCCCATAGGCTGATGCCCTGGTAGTGGCCGGGCTGCCAACGGGCCTCGGCCTCCTCGGTGACGACGATCGGGTTCCAGCCCAGCTCGACCTCGAAGCCCGAGGGCGAAGTCACGTAGAACGACAGCTCGCGGTCGTTGGGGTGCTGGCCAATCGCGTTGGCAATCGCGTAGCCCATGCCGCGCAGGCGGCGATAGGCCTCGGTCACGTCGTCCAGGCTCTTCGCCTGCAGGTTCAGGTGGTGGATGGCCGTGCGCAGCGGGTTCATGCGCTTGCCGCGCGTCGCCGCCAGGGCGACAGAATGGTGGCGCTCGTTCAGGCGCAGGAAGCTCAGCTCCAGCGTCACGCCGTTGAGCCTGTCCTCGATGGTGTCGGACAGGCGCGCATCGAAGGTGTTCTGGAAGAAGCGCAGCGCGGCTTCGGGCTCGCGCGTGGTCATCGCGAAGTGGCCCAGGCCCATGGCGCCGGTGACGAAGCCGCTGGCCTGCATTTGCAGCGGCCGTTCAGCAAGCAGCGGCCGCGTGAACAGCTCGAAGCGCAGCCGCTTCGGGCCGGCAAAGGCCCAGAGCTGTTCGACGCCTCGATCCGCGGCCTCGGCGCCGCTGACTTCGCGCACGTCGATCTGCGCGCCGCGCAGGCGCTTTAGTACCCGCTGCAGCGCATGCTCGTCGTGCAGTTGCCAGCCGACGGCGGTCACGTCCTCGGCGGCGCCTTCACGCACCATGATGCGGCGCTGGTGCGCGTCGATGCGCAGCGCCAGCGTGCCGCCTTCGACGCGCTCGGCATGCAGGCCCAGGCCGTCAGTGGCAAAGCGCTGCCATTCGGCCAGCTTGCGCGATTCGATCACCATGTAGCCCAGGCTGATGCGCCCGAACAGGCTCGTCACCTGGGAGATATCGATGGGGGGCCTCATCGCTGCCCCCTCAGGCGTCGGCGGCCAGAAAGGCGGCGACGACGGCATTGAACTCGTCGGCGCGCTCCCACTGGACCCAATGACCGGTGCGGCTGAACAGGTACACGTCGCAGGCCGGCAGCCGGGCTTGCAGGGCCAGCGCGCCGCTGGGCGGATTGACGCGGTCTTCGGTGCCCCACAGCACCAGGGTCCGGTGGGCCAGCGCATCCAGCCGCGGGTGCAGTAGGAAGTCCAGGCGCTTGAAGGCCTCCAGGTCGCGCGGCGCGCGCAGCGGCGGGTTGGCCAGCACGTCGGGCGCGATGCTGGCGGCAAAGCGCTCCTGCAGCAGGTCGTCGCCGATGCGGCTGGCGTCGAACACCAGGTCTTCGCAGATGAAGCTGCGCAGCTTGTCCAAGGTCGGACCCTCACCCGCGTAGTAGCCGAGCAGCCGCTTCAGCCCCGCCGTCGGTGGGTTCTGAGAAATGCCGACGCCGCCCGGGCCCATCAGCACCAGCCGGCCGACGCGCTGCGGCGCATCCAGCGCCATGCGCAGCGCCACGGCGCCGCCCAGCGAGTTGCCCACCACATGGGCGCGAGGGATGTCCAGCGCGTCGAGCAGGCCGAGCATCGCGCCGGCGATGTCGCCGAAGGGGTCGTCGGCCACGCCCTTGCTAGATTGGCCGTAACCCGGCAGGTCCGGCACCAGCACGCGGAAGCGGCCGGCCAGCGCCTGCACGTTGCGCGCGTAGTTCGACAGGCCCGAGGCACCCGGGCCGCCACCATGCAGCATCAGCAGCACCGGGCCGGCGCCGAATTCGTGCAGGTGGATCTGGCGCAGGCCGACGGCCACGCTGCGGGACTGGATGGGAGCGAGGGCGGCGTTCATCGGGGCATCTCCTGTGTTCAATATCGATCTAAATTGAACATCATTGTTCAATGCAGTTGACCGAAAGTCATTGGGAGAAACACCTACATACTGTTCAATGATGTACACTGTTGTTCAATTCAAAACTTACCGATCTAGGGCCAAACATGGCGGCAGACCCCTCGCTGATCCCCCTGACCCAGGCGCGCCGGCGCATCCATGCCGCGGCCATGAAGCTGTTTGCCGAAAGCGGCGTGACCAAGGTGAGCATCAGCGAGCTGGCCGCGGCGGCCGGCATGGCGCGTGGCACGATCTACAGCCATGTGCCCGATGTGGACCGGCTGTTCGAGGACGTGGCGGGCCAGCTGGCGCACGAGATGACCGAGCGCGTGGTTGCCGGTTTTGCCGGCATCACCGACCCGGCGCAGCGCTTGGCCATCGGTGTGCGCCAGTACGTCCGGCGGGCGCACGAGGAGCCGCTATGGGGCCGCTTCATGAGTCGCTTCGGGCTCAGTCCGGCGGTGATGCGCGCGGTGATGTCCAGCGAGGCGCTGACCGACTTCGAGACCGGCGTGGCCAGCGGCCGCTACCGCATCGCGCCAAGCCAGCTGAGCGCGATGGTGGCGCTGCTTGCCGGCGGGACCTTGGCCGCCATGCTGCCGGTGCTGGATGGCCACGGCACCTGGCGCGAGGTCGGCTCCGACACGGCCGAGTTGCTATTGGCTGCGCTGGGCGTGGATCGGGATGAATCGCGCGCGCTGGCACGCTCGGAACTGCCACAGCTGGCGGGAGGCGCAGCATCTTGACGGTGCCGCTGCGAATCCGTCGGTCCTTACGATCAGCTCTGCGCTCCCCCATTCGCGACAACGGCCGCACTGGGTAGCCCCGTGTGGAGTACGTGCAACTGCTCATTCATCGACCGCTTTGCGGCCTTCTGATGCTCCAGTGCTATGTCAGCTGTGGGTCGCGTGCGGGTTCTCGCTGAGCTGATCGTATTGCCATGAACCTGCCAGTCACAGCAGATCGCCATGCAGTTGACGGCCGCCAACACACTGCACAGGCCAGTTCTGATCGCTGGCCCGAGGGCAGTTTCCTGGCATCTCACCGCAGCCGTACTCGACACAGCAGCGAGCGGTAGCGTCACCAGAAGCTGGGCACACGGAGGTACGCAACTACAGGTATCCTGAGAAGTGCTCGGGCCCATCCTCTACAACCTGCACGACTACGTGAACCCGATGCGCGAGGTGCGCGAGGCATTGGCCGGCAGGCACTCCGAGGTCTTCTGAAGCCGGTTCGCCGCCGAGCGCGGGCGCTTCGTACAGATGCGGCCGATCTTGCACAGTCTGGTGCGGCCCTTCAAGTGGCTGCTGTCTTGGCAGATCGCGTTGTCATCCTGTTCGAGGAAGTGGGGCTGGGACCCACTCATATCATGCGGCTTGCCGGCGCGCTCGCGCGCCTGCCACCGATGTCCTGGCTCGAGCGGAGCATCGCGTCGCTGCCGCCGCGCGCCGCGCTCGCATTGGTCCTGGCTCCGACCCTGTTGCTGCTGCCGATGAAGCTGGTGGCGTTGTGCGCTGATCGGTCAGAGGCCATGTCTTGTCCGGTCTGCTGATGATGGTCGCGGCCAAGATCCCTGCACAGCACAGGTGGCACGCCTGTTCATGCTGACACGCCCACGGCTGACCGATCTGGGCTGATTGACGAACCTCTATGCGATTAGAAGCAGAAGCGCCTTCAAGGAAAGCCTGATCCGAGCGCTTCCACTTCGCCGGCCTGGCGTTCGGCGCGCGCGATCGAGGCCTGGGCGCGGTGCGCGCTGCGGCGCTTCGGCCGCCCCCGATCAGGCTGCCACAGGCCGTGTGCCAGGCACCAGCGGCACCTCAAGCAATTCGCCCACACGCTGGTGCAGCAGGCCTGGCGTGACCTGCGCCGCGTCGATCGGCGCACCGATGGCCAGGCCCACACGGCTGAAGAGGCCGCGCCGGAAAGGCCGCACCATGGCCTGGCCCTCTTCGATGCGCGAGAAGTACGAGCCCCACAGGTTCTGCAGCGCCACCGGCACCACCGGCACCGGGCTCGATTCCAGGATCTTCATGATGCCGCCCTTGAACTCCTGAAGCCGGCCGTCGCGCGAGATGCTGCCTTCGGGAAACAGGCACAGCAGATCGCCCGCGTCGAGCACGCGGCGCGCCTCGGCGAACGCCTGCTCGTAGGCCACCGGGTCTTCGCGCTTGGATGCGATCGGTATCGCCTTGACCAGCTTGAAGAGCCAGCCCAGCACCGGCACGCGGAAGATGCGGTGGTCCATGATGAAGCGTATCGGTCGCGGGCTCACCGCCATCAGCAGTACCGCATCGACGAAGCTGACATGGTTGGCGACCACGATCGCCGCCCCCGCGGCGGGCATGTACCGGTCGCCGTCGATGCGCAGACTGTAGACGCTGTGCGAGACGAGAAACGCGATGAAGCGCAGCAGGTATTCGGGCACCAGCAGGAAGATGTAGAAGGCCACCGCCGCGTTGGCGATGCCGGTGAAGAGGAAGACCTGCGGCACCGTGAAGCCGGCGCCGAGCATCGCCCCGGCAAGCACCGAGCTGGCGATCATGAACAGCGCGTTCAGGATGTTGTTCGCCGCGATGATGCGCGCGCGGTGCGTGGCCCGGCTGCGCAGCTGGATAAGCGCATACATCGGCACGCTGTACAGGCCGGCGAAGAGCGACAGCAGCGCCAGGTCGGCCATGACGCGCCAGTGCGCCGGCTGCGACACGAAGGCGCCCAGGCCCTGCGGTGCCACGTTCGGCAGGCCGCGCGAGGCAAAGTAGAGATCGATCGCGAACACGCTCATGCCAAATGCGCCGAGTGGCACCAGGCCGATCTCGACATGGCGGCGCGACAGCGCCTCGCAAAGCAGCGAGCCGATGCCGATGCCCACGGAGAACACCACCAACAGCAGCGAGGCGACATGTTCGTCGCCATGCAGCACGTCCTTGGCAAAACTCGGGAAGTTGCTCAGGAAGACTGCGCCGAAGAACCACATCCACGAGATGCCCAACAGCGAGCGGAACACCACGATGTTGCCGTGTGCGAGCCTGAGGTTGGCGAGCGTCTCGCTCAGCGGGTTCCAGTTGATGACGAGGCCCGGATCGGTGGCCGGCGTGGGCGGGACGAACTGCGCCGTGATGCGCCCGGCCACGGCCAGGCCCAGGCAGGCGAGCGCGACAGCGGTCGCACCGATGCCAGGCAGCGCGATAAGAACGCCGCCAGCCACGTTGCCCAGCAGAATGGCCACGAAGGTGCCCATCTCGACCATGCCGTTGCCGCCGGTCAGCTCGCGTTCGCTCAGATGTTGCGGCAGATAGGCAAACTTGACCGGGCCGAAGAGCGTGGAATGCAGGCCCATCAGGAACACGCAGCCCAGCAGCAGCACCACGTGGGTGGTGATGAAGCCCAGCGCGGCGATGGCCATGATCGCGATCTCGAGCCACTTCACGAAGCGGATCATCGCGGTCTTGTCGAACTTGTCGGTGAGCTGCCCGCTGGTCGCCGAGAACAGCAGAAAAGGCAGGATGAAGAGGGCGCCGATCGCCAGACCCGCGTGCGCCGGCGGCAGCCAGCTCAGCTGCAACTGGTAGGTCACCAGCACGGTGAAGGCGAACTTGAAAAGGTTGTCGTTGCCCGCGCCGAGGAACTGCGTCCAGAAGAAGGGCGCAAAGCGGCGCTGGCCGAGCAGGGCGAACTGGTTGGGGTGCGGATCGTGGCTCATCGAGGATGCTGTTCAGCCAGCGGACTGTAGCGTTGCGTGCACCGCGCAGGCAGTGGCCGAGGCGCTCGGGCGGTTCGATACGAAGGTGTGGCGCGCCTCGGGTGCCGACGCGCCGCAGGCGCGCGTGGCCCAGGAGAAGATGGCGCTCGAGCACGAAGTCGAACTGCAGCGGGTTGTGGTGGATAAGCCAGATGAGCAGCTCGCGGTTAGGATTTCGTGCACTCTCGACCCGAAACGGGCTGCCCACATTCCCACCAGACACCGCGTCGCACATGCAGTCCACGCCGTTGCAGCACATCTCGGCCGGCATGCTCGAAACGGCCTACCACGCGGCCGGGCCGGCGGACGGACCGCCGGTGTTCCTGATGCATGGCTTTCCCTACGATATCCACGCCTATGCGGAGGTCGCGCCAGTGCTGGCCGCGCGCGGTTGCCGGGTCGTCGTGCCCTACCTGCGTGGTTTCGGGCCGACCCGCTTTCTGCGCGATGACACGCCTCGGTCCGGCGAGCAGGCCGCGCTGGGCCACGACCTCAAGCAAGTGATGGATGCGCTGCAGATCGAGCGTGCAGTGCTGGCCGGCTACGACTGGGGTGGCCGCGCCGCCTGCGTCGTGGCGGCTCTGTGGCCCGAGCGCTGTGCCGGGTTGCTGAGCTTCAACAGCTACAACATCCAGCACATTGCCAACGCGATGACGCCCGACACACCGGACAACGAACACCGGCTTTGGTACCAGTATTACTTCCACAGCGAGCGCGGCCGCCGCGGCCTGGCCCAGGACCGGCGCGGGTTGTGCCGGCTGCTGTGGCAGCTGTGGTCGCCCAACTGGCGCTTCGACGACGCCACCTTCGAGCGCAGCGCTGCCGCCTTCGACAACCCCGACTTCGTGGACGTGGTAATCCACTCCTATCGCCACCGCTTCGGCCTCGTGCCGGGGGACCGGGCACTGGCCGATGTGGAGATGGCGCTGGCTCGGCAGCCGTCCATCACCGTGCCGGCGCTGACCTTCGACGGCGCCGACGACGGTGTGCGTCCGCCGGCTCCGGCCTCACAGCACGGGCACCACTTCACTGGTGCGCGCAGCCATGCGGTGGTGCCCGGCGTCGGCCACAACATGCCGCAGGAGGTGCCGGGCGTGTTCGCCGATGCAGTGCTGTCACTGGTGCGTGGCGCCTGGCCTATGCTGCGCTCTTGACTCCTCGATCCGAACCATGGTCTACAACACCCTCGACTGGCAGATCGACCAGCGCGTGCTCACGCTCACCCTCAACCGGCCGGCACAGCTCAACGCCTTCACCGTGGAGATGGCGAATGAGCTGATCGACGCCTACCAGCGTGCCAGCGAAGACGATGCGGTGGGCGCCATCGTCGTCACCGGTGCCGGCAAGGCCTTCTGCGCCGGCATGGACCTGTCCGTCGGCGGCAATGTCTGCGGGCTGGACGAGACGCTGAACCCCAGCCTGGCCGAGCAGGACGCGCGCTGGGACGACCCGGTCATCGTCAACGGCGTGCGCGACACTGGCGGACGTGTGTCGCTGGCGGTGTACGAATGCAAGAAACCCATCATCGCGGCCATCAACGGCGCGGCCGTGGGCATCGGCGCCACCATGACCTTGCCGATGGACGTGCGCCTGGCCTCCGACAAGGCGCGCATCGGCTTCGTCTTCGGGCGCATCGGCATCGTGCCGGAGGCCTGCAGCACCTGGTTCCTGCCGCGCATCGTCGGCTTGCAGCAGGCGCTGGACTGGGTCTATTCGGCCGACATCCTCACGGCCGAGCAGGCTCTGGCGGGCCGCCTGCTCATAGCCGTGGTGCCGCACGAACAACTGCTAACTCAGGCCCACGCGCTGGCGCACAAGTACATCGACGCCCGCAGTCCCGTATCGATCGCCCTGATGCGCCAGATGCTGCTGCGCAACCACGCAGCGACGCACCCGCGCGAAGCGCACGCCCTGGAGTCGCTGGCCATGCTTCACACCAGCCGCAACGACGGCAAGGAAGGCGTCGCCAGCTTCAATGAGAAGCGCGCGCCGGCCTTTACCGGCCGCGCGTCGAGCGACCTGCCTGACTTCTATCCCTGGTGGTGAAGGCCCGGTCGGCCGAGCGACAATGCGGCCCAAGCCGATGAGCGCGACGAGCCGAACTCGCTGCATTGCAGGCGTGACCTGAAGACGAATGGCCGCTGGGGG
>Ga0316600_10000272_pt1 | contig 27550 bp, 22 predicted proteins | sample OWC_soil_day5_CT_FD_207652 | JGI IMG/M metagenome (GOLD analysis project Ga0316600, IMG submission 207652) | Wetland soil microbial communities from Old Woman Creek delta, Ohio, United States - OWC_soil_day5_CT | ecosystem: Environmental > Terrestrial > Soil > Wetlands | place: USA: Ohio... | reverse complement strand
GGAAAAGAAAAAAAAATCACTGTAATTAATTTTTGGGCAACATGGTGTCCACCTTGTCGCGCTGAATTTCCTGAATTAGATAACTTTGTTAAGAAGAATGGGGATAAAGTTCAATTTTATTCCATTGATTTGCAAGAGGATAAGGCAAAGGTCGACCAATTTTTGAAAAATGGCAACTATTCTTTTTCAGCGCTTTTAGATAAAGATGGTGCCATTGCGAAACAATTTCGTATTACTGCCATTCCAACAACAATTATTCTTGATGACAAAGCTGTTATACGTTATCGCAAAAGCGGTGGAGTAACCGAAAACGAGTTAGAAAATATTATTGCAAAGTTGTAGGTGCTAGTATGGAATTTGGAAATTTGACAATTATGGCTACGTTTACGGGAGGATTGCTCTCGTTCTTGTCTCCTTGTGTTTTACCATTAATCCCAACATTTTCTGCCATTCTAGCAGGCTCAGCCAATGAGAATGCAGATTCATCCGATAAAATTTATTTAAATACGTTTTGTTTTCTCTTAGGATTCACCTTAATTTTTATTGCAATGGGCGCAACAGCTTCTTTCATCGGTGCATGGTTTTTTGATTATCAACCTGTATTGAAAAAAATTGGTGCTGTAATGATTATCGTTATGGGAATCGCATTATCAGGATTATTAAGAATTCATTTACTAGAAAAAGAATATAGACCCTTTATGCCTAGAGGATTGAGTGGCCCGCTAGGATCATTTCTTCTGGGAATGGCCTTTACGATTGGCTGGACTCCTTGTACCGGTCCAATTTTGGCAACTATTCTTTTTTATGCAAGTGGCAGTAATACAGTCACGAGTGGAGTGTTTTTACTATTAATTTATGCAATGGGATTTTCTATTCCATTTTTCATCTTGGCAGCAGTACTTAGAAAATATATTTTTAAAATGCGAAAATTTTACGATTGGCTTCCTAAAATCCAGAAATTTGCTGGACTGCTATTAATTTTTATTGGTATAGCGGTTTGGATGGATTGGGTGGAAAAAGGCCTTGGTATTTTAGCGTCATTTTTTTAATCATTGATTTGGAGGAAAACAGCCATGAAAAAATTATTGACTAGCATTGGCGTTTTAACAATGCTACTATCCTTTGGTCCGGGGTATAATCTCCACGAGGGCTTTTATCCAATAAACAGGGTTTTTGCAGAAACAGGTGCATCGGTAGGGAAAGAAATGCCTGTATTTAATGCTACTACTTTAGCTGGTGACAATGTACAAGTCGGAGGCAGTGGTACTCCCTATGTATTAAACTTTTGGGCTAGTTGGTGTCCACCTTGCAGAGATGAGTTTCCTGAAATAAATAGTTTTGCAAATTCGCATACAGATGATTTACAATATTATGGTATTAATATAGAAGAATCTGCAGCTACTGTTAATAAGTTTCTCCAAAATAATGGATATAATTTGCCTATTTTACTTAATAGCGATGGCTCTATTGCCAATCAATTTAGAGTCAGGAGTTTACCAACGACAATTGTAGTCGATGCACAAGGCATTATTCGTTATCGAAAAACTGGTGAAGTAACGAAAAAAGAATTGGACGATGTAATCGCAAATTTATAGAATCGAATCAAAAAATATGTAAATGGAGTATATGTGTATGTTATGGAAAGTTGTATTTCATATCGACGAATTAGCTAAATGGGATCTTTTGTTAGGAAATATCAATAATTTTCTAGGCAGCATTGAAGATGATGAATGTTCGATAAGAGTTGTGATAAACGCAGCTGCTGTTTGTGGCGTCACCAAGAGCGAATATATAGAAACCATAAAAAAACTCAAGCACAAAAACGTACAATTTGAATGTTGTAAAATTGCGCTAGCTGGAAATCTACTAGATGAAAAAAATTTATCTGCCGCGGTACAAATTATACCATCAGGAATAAAAAGACTGGTTGAACTTCAAGGCAAAGGCTATGCTTATATAAAACCATAATAAAAGCAATATAAAAATAGTGTACTTGTCATCACTGGCAAATACACCATTTTTTATAATTTACGTTTATGCTTTCACCCACTGGTTGCATGTACTTATCTCAAATTTCAAAATTCACATGAATACTTCAGGATACTGTCGCAAATGGAAATATTTTTACCTATTGCTTTCATTCTTGTTTGCCTTAAGGAGTTTTCTATGATACGATTGCTGTCAAGGATTTTATGGACAAAGATTTGGGAGATTGATGGAATGAAAAACCTTTTGGTATTACCACAATTACGCTGTTCTTTTGAAAGAGAACTACCAGATTCACAGATTTTAGTCGTTGCTGGGGGCAGGAAACCTGCATCAGCATGGCTGACTAAAGTTGCTACTCAGTTTCCTGTTTGGTGTGTAGATAGCGGAATTGATATTTGCTACGCGAGTGATGTTATCCCCGAGCGGCTCATTGGTGATGGTGATAGTGCTACATCGGAAGGATGGGCTTGGGGAAATCAATTGGGGATTCCTGTGGAAGTTTATCCACCAGAAAAAAACTTGACCGATTTACAACTGGCCTTACAAACAGTGGGATCGATACATAAACAAGCTACGGTTATTGTAACTGGCGTTTGGGGCGGACGTTTTGATCATACTTTCAGCAACATTTATTCATTAAAAGGCTGCGAAAATTTTGGTGTACGAGGCTGTTGCGCTGCCGATGAGAAGGAAGTACTTATTTTGTTAAAAGGTAAGGATTCCGTACGCATAGAAACAACGACTCGTCCAGAAGCAGTTTCCTTACTTCCTTTATCATCCCAATGTTCTGGTATATGTATCGATGGTGTTCACTGGCCATTAGATAATGTTGCACTCTACGATACCTTCCCCTATGCGGTTAGCAATCGTCCTGATCAATCGGGGACGGAGATTACTGTAGTCATAGAATCAGGTTGGCTAGGCATTTATTTGTGCTGGGACGAAAAAAGCTTAAATAGCGAATAGTTTAAATTGCAATTGATAAGTATTAAGTAGTAAAATAGATACAATACAAATATAAAATATGCTAGGGGTGCCAAATTGGCTGAGAAATGGAATAAATTCCATTACCCTTTACCTGTCTGGATAATGCCAGCGTAGGGAAGCGATATAGCGATAAGCACCGCATTCCTAATATGAGAATGTGGTGCTTTATTTTTGCCTATACCTAGCAATAAAAAATGAACTGGAGTTGAGTCGTATGGAAGAAACTTTTTACAGTAAAGTAACCCTGATTTTAGAACAACCGGCTAGTGCTTTTACCCTGCTAGGAATGGTGGTTGTGCTCCTAGCTTTTATGTACATAAAAAAAATTAAACTAAATACGCGCATGATCGTTCATATTGGTCTGATGCTTGCTCTAACCGTAATCCTGCATACCTTCCGCCTGTATCATATGCCACAAGGCGGCAGTGTAACTTTAGGAGGAATGATTCCTCTTTTATTGATTGCTTTTCGTTATGGACCTGCTGTCGGATATCTGTCAGGTTTTGCCTATGGATTGATTAATTTAATCCAAGATCCTTTTATCCTGCATCCTATCCAAGTGCTTTTTGATTATCCTTTACCCTATATGGCGATTGGCTTGGCAGGCTATTTTAAAGATCAAATTTTCTTGGGCACTATTGTTGGCATATGTGGTCGATTCATTTGCCATTTTATCTCTGGGGCTGTTTTCTTTGCCAGCTATGCACCAGTTGGAACGTCTCCCTATTGGTATTCCTTTGTATTCAACGCAACCTATCTCATACCTGAATTGATTATCTGCCTAGTCATTTTACGCACACTGCCAGTAAAGCAGATACTGTCGCAAATGAAAAATGGTGAAAGATACCGTTTGGGCTATAGGCACTGAATTAACGATTGCTTGTTCCATCGTCTCTGTAGATTTCGTCATAATACCCGTTGAATAGGCTGATGCAACAAGGTTAATGACAAATACATTTCTCTGCAAATTCAAACGAAAGAGCTACTGCACAAGTATGATTTTCATCAACTTATGCAGCAGCTCTTTTTCATATAAAAAATCTACCTATTCGCCTTACATCGTTACACCGCTTTTCCAAATAGCAATTTCTTGGAAGCCCATTTTTTCTGCTTTGACTTTTTGTCCAGAAGCAACGGCTATGATGCAGTCTGCCAATTCATCTCGCAAGGCGTTCATTTCCTTCGCATCAACTAAACTGCCTGCATTGAAATCGATCCAATTTTGTTTATGTTCAAACAAAGCAGTATTAGTAGAAATCTTCACCGTTGGCACGGCGGTTCCCCATGGCGTTCCACGCCCGGTAGAAAAAAGAATCAGTTGACAACCAGCAGCCGCAAGGGCTGTCGTAGACACAGCATCATTTCCTGGCCCCTGCAAAACCTGCAAGCCTTTTTTCTTAACACACTCTCCATATTTCATCACATCTACCACAGAAGCTCTGCCGCCTTTTTGCACGCAGCCCAGCGATTTATCTTCTAGTGTCGAAATGCCACCTTTTTTATTACCAGGAGAAGGATTTTCATATACCGTTTGGTGATGGCTTTCAAAATAGCCTTTAAAAGACTTTATCAAATCCACCATTTTATTGAAAACCTGCACATCTTGCGCCCGATTCATCAACTGTGTTTCTGCGCCAAACATTTCTGGAACTTCCGTCAACACTGCCGTACCACCGCTGCCAACAAGTATATCGGAAAACTCTCCAATCAGTGGGTTTGCCGTAATCCCAGACAAGCCATCTGATCCGCCACATTTGAGACCAACCACCAGCTCATCGAAGGGACACGAAGTTCGCCTGTTTTGATCCGCATAAGAGAGTAAATCCTTCAGCAGTTTTTCAGCAGCTTCAAATTCATCTTCTTCCTCTTGGGCAACAAGAAATTTCACCCTGTTATCGTCATATTCACCCAATACTTTTTTGAATTCCTCAACATTGTTATTTTCACAGCCAAGGCCTACTACGAGTACTGCACCAGCATTAGGATGATTGACAAAGTCGGCCAATATCTGCTGCGTAGTTTCCTGATCCTCCCCCATTTGCGAACACCCGTAAGGATGAGTAAATGCTGAGCAAGCATCGACATGATCATATTGATTGATCATGTTTTGACCTGCCTGTGCCAAAAGCTGCACTGTTCGATTCACGCAACTCACCGTTGGAATAATCCACACTTCATTTCGAATGCCAACCTTACCCGTATTGCGCCGATACCCCTGAAAAGCCCGTTCTTGTTTTGGCAGAACCGGCAAAGCCTTTGGCTCATAGCGATATTCCATTTTTTCATCGAGTTTTGTAGCAAGAGTGTGGGTATGAACCCAACTGCCTTTTTCTATATCTACTTTACTGCGCCCAATTGGAAAACCATATTTTATAACTTCTTCCTCTGCCCCGATCTTTTCCAAGGCGAATTTATGTCCACGAGCAATAGCTTCTTGCAAGATTATACATTGATCTCCTATCTCAACTTCATGGCCTGCTGGTAAATCACGTAAAGCTACCGCTACATTATCCTCCACATGAATTCGCAAGGCGTCGGTTGTTTGCGCTTCATAAAGCCGCTGCATCACAGAAGCCGCCCCCTGCTGATCGATTTCAAACAAGAACGAACCAATTTTATCTATCATTTCTTTGCTAGCACTTAGCTCTTTTTTCCATAACTTTTTATTTCGCAGAACAGCTTGAGAAACTTTTATTGCCTGCGTAATCGTACCATCATACAGCTGCCAAGCCTCTCGCATCGCCATTACTGCTACCTCATCATCCGTTATTTCATATGCATCATTGCCACGCTGTCCTTTGACGGTATTGCCGCTGCCGCTATCATTTTTGTACAAATATAGATAAGCGGCAAACGAAAACAATAATCTTTGCGGCAAAATGCCAAATTTTTTATTATATTCTTCAATTGACGGCATCACCCGTGCCTGAAACTTCGAAGAGGAATTGAGGAGAATACTGAGTAGATAATGCTTGATAAACGGATTTTGGAAACGTTCCATAACATCATTTGCAAAGTCACCGAGCATACTTTGATCTAAATCGATAGATGGCATGATTTCCTCATATACCGTCTGTCGAACAAAATTTCCAGCTATTTTGTCTGCCATCATCGCACCGACTGTATCCATACCTGCTAAAAAAGCTGCCGGCACACTCGATGTGTGTGCACCATTCAATATTCTGACTTTACGCTTACGATACGGAGCGATATCCTTCGTCACCAAGACATTTAGACCAATTTTGCCAAAAGGAAGTTTTTCTTCAATCGAAGCATCCCCTTCAATGGCAAAAAAGTGAAACACTTCGCCGCAAACCATGAGCTGATCTTCATAACCGAGTTCGGCTGTAAATTTATCAGCAGCTGCTTTTGGATAGCCGCTAACCACACGATCCACCAATGTATTCAAAAATAAATTATATTCTTGAATCCATTCTTTGAATTCACTTGGTAGCTTCCAAGCATTACAGTATTGAAGCACAAGGTTCTTTAAAACAATTCCATTATCATCTAACAATTCACAAGGAACGATGACCATACCTTTATCTACCGCGCCATGAAAGAACGTATAACGATGATATAAATAAAGCGTCAGTTTGCCCGGATAGGAACGCGGTGGCATCATATCGGCTTTATCTTCAGGATTATAGGTAAGCCCAGCTTCTGTTGTATTTGAAAAAACATATTCAATAGCTGGATCTTGGGCACATTCTAAACAAGCCTGCCATTCTTCATACGGATTTATCCCACGACTAACCGAGGTTATAATCTCCCTTTCATCAACAATCTGGCCGTCTTTCAAGCCTTGCAAAATAGTCGTATAAAGGCCATTTTGCGCATTTATCTTACCGACTACTCGTCCATGCGGTGTTGGCTGCACGGCTACAATTCGCCCATTAAAAAGGCCTTTTTTATTTAACTGGTGAACCATCCAATCGATGAAGCCCCTCAGAAAATTTCCCTCACCGAATTGAATGATTTTTTCTGGCAAATCATTACGCAAATTTATATCATATGACAAATCTAGCTTTTTCATAGCTCAACCTCTATTCTTTGTTTCTTAATAAATTACATTTCTCTAACTATACTCACGCTTCTACTTCAATTGCTTTTAATTCAGTCAAATAGAATGCATAGGTAAAGGCTCCAACGAGACAAGCCGCACCAGAAACAATGAGCGCTGTACCAAAATTTCCGCTACTACTGATGAGGTATCCAGTAATAATCGGCCCAAGAAAACCACCTATATTTGAAGCACAATTTTGAATCCCACCCAAAACCGAAGTCATATTACGCGGTGCAACATCCCCGGGCAATGACCATAATGCGGATCCAGCAAAGGCCAATCCAGCATAAGAAACACAGAGTAATATCATCGCTACTGTATTTGATTCAACGAGACCGGCGAACGTAACTGAAGTTGCAAAAAGCATCCCAATCACGAGATTTGTTTTTCTGGCTTTTGTCAAATTACCTGTTCTCTGATAGGTATAATCAGTAAACCAACCGCCGATCCATTGACTCACGATACCACACAAAGGTGGCAACATCGCCATCCACCCCATTGTCGTTAATTGCATGCCACGATCATTCACTAAATAGGTCGGGAACCATGTAATAAAAAAGTAAACTGCATAATTTAAACAGAAAAACCCAAGACACATCGCTTTTACATTGCGGTACTTTAATAACTCATACCATTTCATTGGTTGTGTTTTATCAATACCTTCTTTTTTCACTTGGTTATCACGGATATATCTAAGTTCAAGTTCATTGATAAATTTATGTCGTTCTGGATCATTATAATATGCTAGCCATGCAACTGCCCAAACAAGCCCCAAGGCACCGCAAACAATGAAAGGAAATTGCCAACCATACATCGTCACCATCCAAGCAACCAACGGCATCGCAAAGGCCGTCCCAAATCTACTACCGCTGTCAAACAACGCCGTCACTTTTCCGCGCTCGTTATCGGGAAACCACTTGGCCGTAATACCGGCATTACAAGGATATACCCCGGCTTCCCCCATCCCCATGAACAATCTCGCACCAATAAGTCCACTTACCGTTTTCACCCCAGCCGTTGCAGCTGTTGCAACAGACCACCAAACAACAGCCACTGCCAAACATAGCCGCTGACCAACACGATCCGCAAGCCACCCTGTTGGAATTTGAAACAAAGCATAACTTAAGAAAAACATCGACATGACCCAGCCCATCTCAGTCGAACTCAGGTTCAATTCTTTCATCATGGTCGGCGCAGCCGCAGACATGACCGTACGATCTAAATAATTTATTGCAATTGCCCCTAACATAAATATAGCAACAACATACCTAGCTTTTGTCATTTTTTGTGTTTTTGTAATTTCCATTTGACAGCACTCCTTAAAAATACTTTATATAAGTTCGCAAAATTATTTATTCCAATTAAAATTCTAAAACAACTTTTAACATAGAGGCTGCATTTTTATCAAAATCTTCAAAAGCTCTTGCTGCATCTTCCATTTTATAGCTATTGGTAATGATTTTTTCTAAATCGACATTTCCGCTTTTTACTAAATCAATTAATTCCAAAAAGTCTTTTTTTAACGCATTTCTCGAACCAAAAACATTCAATTCTTTTTTCTGCAACAGCGTAAAATCAAAATCATGATTTTTCTTGCCAACACCAATTTGTATCACTTTCCCGCCGAAAGCTACGGCATCAATACAGTTTTGAAAGGTTGACGGTAAACCCACCGCTTCTATCGTAACATCAAAATTCTTACCCGCTGTGCATTCATCTACCTTTCGGGCAAAATTCTCTGCACTATCGTTTAAGATACCGCCTTCTAGTCCGAATGTATTTATCGCATAGTCTATTTTACCTTTTGCAACATCGGCGATATAAACCTGTGCCCCCAATGCTTTAGCAGATACAGCCGCCAATACACCAATCGTACCAGCACCGATTACCAAAACTTTATCGCCTTTTTGCACATTAGCCCGGCTGACACCATGATAACTTATACAAAATGGTTCAATCAATGCCAGCGTTTTAGCAGGGAGACCTTTGCCATCATAGATACGTTCAATCGGCATCGTGATATATTCTGAGAAAGCCCCATCTCTTTGTGCGCCTAGCGTTTCATTGCTTGTACAGCAATTGACCAGTCCACGTTCACAAGAATAACATGTTCCACAGTTAAAATACGGATTACAGGTTACAATCATTCCCGGTTTAAGACCTTGGATATTCGTTCCTATTTCAATGATTTCTGCCGAAAATTCATGTCCAGGAACTCTCGGATAAGAGGCATACGCAAAAGTACCACGGTATGTGCCTAAATCGCTGCCACAAATTCCGCCATATAAAAGCTTGAGTAAAGCTTCCCCTTCTTGCGGTACTGGTTTTTCTACTTCACGGATTTCTACGTTACCTGGATTGTTGATTACTATGCTCTTCATTTTGATAAGACCTCTCTTTTTTACACTTTATTGTGATAAAACTTACGCATAAATCTGTTCGCATCTTAAAACACAGTACATTGGAAAATAAATGAATATTCTATGTTTTCAATTAACTATGCAAATCTATTTACAATACTTATGAAATCATTTATATTTTTAGATTTCACCTTTTAAAATTATCACACCATAAACTAACGCAATAACAATGCCAAGTTTTGCACTATAGTCATTATTTTCTGAATATATTTATCTTAAATCCACGTAATTCAAGATAAAAAACCGTTCAAAAAATTTTCAAACGGTTTTTCATCGCAATAATTATATTTAGATTTTTCTCACAATTTAAATATATAGTTTCAAAAACGAAATTCATATATTTCATTTTTGAAACTATTTTGTTTTCCTCCATAAAGTCACACGACTTATTCCCACTTTTGCACAAACTTCTTCTGATGTATGTTCTTTTAATAAATGCCGTAGGATTTCGCGTTCCATTTCTTTTAGAGAAAGATTGGTCGATACGCAAATTCCTTCTTGCTGAACCTCAGTAGCCGGCTCTAAAATTTCCATTACCTGTGCAGCATCGATATTTCCACTCTCAAAGGCCAAGATTTCTGCTATATTCTTTAATTCCCGAATATTTCCCGGCCAATTATAGTCCAGTAAACGCTTCTCGCTTTTTGCATCCAATTGTGGAATATTACTTTGATCTGTATGGTACTTTTTTAAATAATGATAAAAAATCGGCAAAATATCTTCACGCCGTTTTTTTAGCGAAGGTAATTGCAGTTTCAGCACATTAATCCTATAGTATAGATCAAAACGAAACTTCCCCGTTTGAGATAATTTTAATAAATCTTTATTGGTTGCACAAATAACACGAATATCCAGCGGCATAATTTTATCATCACCAATCCGCATGATCTCGCGTTCTTGCAATACACGCAGTAGACGACTCTGCACATCCAAGGGCATTTCACCAATTTCATCAAGAAAAATAGTCCCTTTATGCGCCAGTTCAAAAAGCCCACGCTTGCCTGATTTACGAGCGCCTGTAAAAGCACCTTCGGCGTAGCCAAACAATTCGCTTTCAATCAAGTTAGGCGGCAGTGATGCGCAATTCACTGAGATAAACGGCTGCTTTGCGCGCGCGCTTGCATTGTGTATGCTTTGCGCCAAACCTTCTTTACCTGTTCCTGTATCACCATAAATCAAGATATTAGAATTTGCCAATGCAAATTTTTGAGCTGTCATTACAACATGTTTCATCAAAGGGGATGCTGTTATAATATCCTCAAAATGCCACTTCGCGTAGAAACCTTTGTTATACATAGATAGCCTTATTTTTCTTTCTGTTTTTTCTATATGGCTTATTTCCTCAAAAATCCACACATCATTTTTGTATTGGTTATAGACCTCTAGCGGGATGCTTTTTAACAAAATTCGATTGCCCTCGATTTCAACAATTTTCTCCTTGTCAAATCCAGCCATCTTCTTTAGTATAGTATTCCGCCAATCGGACTCACTTTCACCACTTAGTATTTTATTGGCAATTTTATTAGAAAATATCGGCTTTTGCTCACGATCAAGAATCACAACGCCTTCTTGTATATTATTAATGACCGCATTCATCCGCTCCAACTGAAGCTCTGCCACTCCTTTAGAATAAACGATATTTTTTGCTTCGTTAATCGCTTTGCGTATCGATATTTCACCTGATTCAATATACGCATAATGCAAACCACAAGCATTTGCCGCTTCAACCGCCCGCTTACAGCCGATAATATAATCAATCCCATCCTTCACCAAGGATTGCACCCTATTTTTTATGTCAAGGTCGCTATGACACGGTCGAATTTGTATTTTAGTTCCTAGAAAATTAAAGTCTGTTTCTATATTATCAATAATATTATCCTTCGTTACGATAGCAATTCGCTTATATCCTTTGCGCAAAGCTCTTTCTATAACCATTAAAATATCCGTAAACGATGTATTGATTTCAACAATCGTCCTTTCTGGCAAACCTTTTAAATCATTTGCTGTACCACCACGACTAATCAGTACCGATGCGTTGGGGAATTCTTCAATCGCCTGCAAGGCTGTTTCATTATTGGCAACGATAACGGGTATGGATAGTTGCATTTCAAAAATAACACGTTTAGCAATATCGGCTATTTCTTGAAACGGCGCAATAAACAAAATCGACTCCATATTTATACACCTCTTCTAATCCAATTTATATCTGAATCTACGCAAATAATAATTTTCTCGCGCTCGTAATCACAACCAGCTATTTCATGCGTGCAATGCCATATCTCCGACTGAACTAACAAAATAACTTTCTATGATTTTTAATTTTATCATAGAAAACTGCTGATGGTTTATTATTTATATAGTTTTCACGATTAGTTTCATCGCAAATTAAAGTGTCTATCGCATTAAGAAATGCGATAGACACTTTAAAGATGGCACCCAAAATAAGGTTAATTAAGTAGCCGTTTTAAAACTATATAAGCCTCATTCATGCGCTTTATAAAACGTTACTCTTGTTATCTTTATCATTTAATCTTTCTAACAAAGATGTACTGAGGGCAATATTTTGATTATTTACTTCACGCACAAATTCTTCCTTTGTATAATTCTTATTTTGACGTATGATCTGACAGTTTTTTTCTAGATGTCGCTTTCCTAAATTTTCTTCTTTAGAATCCACCCTTTGTAAATTCTGTTGGTCTTGATTTACATATATTGTTTGCTCTTTTTTTACATTACTTTTTGCATTACTTTTTTTATTTATCATATGATAAATAATCAAATAACTAAAACCAGATGATGCTAAAATAATGACTCCCAATTGCACTTGTGGTAAAAAAAACCAAATTGTAGTTATGGTAGAAGAAATTAAAAGTAACATTAGCATATTTTTAAGGTTCCAATCGTATATTTTATGATTTAGACCTTCTTTAAAAAAAACATATACAAAAACTGATGCTAGTGTAAATACTATTAACTCATTCAATTCTATGCCCCCTTCTCGTTTATGTAGGACATATGTCAACTCATACTTTATTTATAGCAAAGAAAGTGGAGAGCTTCTTATACTCTCCACACTTTTAATCAACAGGGAAAATATCAGGACACTGTTTTGGAAAAGTGGGTTTCGGACAACTACACCCATTAAACCCACAATCAAGATTATTCTTTCTAGGCTCACAGAATTTTCCTTGCACTTCTAATTTCACTTCTGTTTCCACCTGTGTATCTTGGCAAATAGAAATTTCAAAAATAAAATTACCATTAACTGGGGTATTGCTCAATGAAACGGCTTCTGCACTACGAATATGAATTGTAATATTATCAACCGTAAATTCTTCAGGGAAACATAGCCCCACTCTTTCTAAGACTTGAAAACTTGTTGAAAATGTGACAACAGGAGTTATAGAACCTGTTGTCTGATCGTAAACTTCTATTGTAAGAGGAACTGTCTTAAGAATTTGTGCACAGCCAATTTCTGTTTTTTTACAATGAATAATAATATTTTTTCTAACCACGCTTACAATTCTTGTGGTTATATCAGCGACAGTTATTGTACCAACAACTTCCAAAAGGTGCCCTGCATCAATAAGTGCCTGCAAGGTTGCAAGGTCGTCAGTAGGAATAGCCACTTGTTTTATTTCATCTGTATTTAACATAACCCAGTCATAAATTTTATTGACTCTTATGCATTCGTTTGATATAGCTTTATCCTTACATATAATAAAATAATTTTCTTTACCACATTCACCTTCAATCATAAAATAACACCTCAACTATATTTAATAATATAGATACTATTTAATATCTACATTATAATTATATTAACATTATGTTATTTCTGTTAATATAATTATAATGTAAAATATTTGAAAATCTCATTCCGTAAGGAGGTTAATTTTCCATGCTCATTAAATTTCCTAAAGGTACAGTAATCAATTTAGATCACTTTAAAACATTTTATGTGCATGGTGCTGCAATATATTTCAAGGCGTCAGCAAGCTCTAGAAATTCATATAAATATCGTTGTAAGAGTCCCGAGCAGGCTGAGAAAATTATAAATGGAATATTAACATTTTATAAAAACGAAAATAAAATAATGATATTAGAAAAAGAATTTACGTAACTTCTTAACACAAATATGACAGATGAAACTTTCTTTACATTCTCCTACCTTTTATTTTCAATACTTCTCAAGCACAACAACAGGCTAAGAAACATAACCTAAGAGTGTAAGTAAATAAATATTAGGAGGATCTCCCAAATGTCAGATTTTTGTTGCGATCATGACCCTAAAAAAGATTGTTGCAACCATGAGCATAAAAAACAGTGCTGTCCAAAATGCCATTTTGAATGTGACCGCATTTGTCCGAAGTGTGGTTGTGTATGTGACTTGGATTGTCATAAGTGTTTAAATTGTGGGCATCATTTTGATGACCAACATGAGTGCTTTAAGTGTCATTGGAAATTCTAAAATTAACCGTATAAAATATAAAAGCGACAAATAAGTACATTTTTCTACTTATTTGTCGCTTTTTCACTCTAATTACTAATTATTAGTTTAAGTTTAACTTTTATAGTTATATTTAATCTGTAACTTATTGAATTTGTAAATCATTTTTTATTTCCCCATAAAATAAAAAATAGGAACATTTATTTATTTGACTCATATAATGAAGTGTATGAACTCTAATAGATTCGTACCAAATTTCTATTCTAAAATTTAAGGGGGGCATTTATACATGGATTCAAGGAAAAAACACTGCGAAGAGGATTGCGATGTTATTTGGCAACCAGAATCAAATTTAACTATGTTAAAAGGCACGACTCCTACGACAGCATCCATAACGATACCAACAACTGGCACCGCGACAGCAACAACGCTTAACTCTCTTTCTATCAATACTTCTTGCTTTTCCAAGCAACTTATAAGACTTGAATTTGCTGGTAATATAATCTTTCCAGCTACCCAATTTGATGCAACTTTAAACTTTCAAATATTCAGACAGTATAACAACCAGATTATAACCACTGCTATTGGATCACCATGGGTTTTCGCCAGACAACTTGCTGTTGCCGTAGGAACTGGTGAATCTGTATCTTTAGCTACTAAAGATACCTTCTCATTCTTCGTTTATGATACTGCTTATACTGGGTCAACTCAAGACGGCGCCACCTATACTCTAGTAGTAACGCCTAGTATTAGTACCGTTGCTGGCACTGTTACGATTAACAACGCAACACTTGGAGTAATCGTTGGGGGAAATCGTCGATAAAAGAACTTTCGCTGCAGTATTGGTGTAGTTCATTAATATAAATGCAATTTATATCTATCGACCTCTCACAAAAACCGTGCACCCCATCAGTACGCGGCGCTTTAATGGTTTATATGTAATACCTCGTATCTTTGGCTATATCATCATAGCCATTAATTACGAGGTATTTGTCCGTTAACATTCTGTGAAAGATTACACTTTCTACACTTCTCCAATATCTAACCTTGTATTGACATATTTCCAATACTTTTATTTTTAAATTTTCCTTTTTTATAACCGCAAAAACTAAGGCTGCCGCCAGCGATAAATTTATATCGCTTATGCGACAGCCCCCAAACATTTGCCATCAACAATACTATATTTTTACTGTCAAAAATACTCCTTATATGGTACTCGTGATTTTTCTACCCTCAAAGAATTTTTAGGTTTCTGGCTTATACCGTTCATAAAATTTTCCCAGAAGATATCCCGGTAAAAGCTTCATAATCCAGGCTACCAAACACCACCGTTTGGTTATATACACATGATTTTTTTTATTTATAATGGCTTCATAGATCTGCTCTGCCGCCATTTTAGCTGTTGCCGGCCAAACCCCTTTCCGCCCCTTAGTCATAGGTGTTTCAACAAAACCTGGCTGTATCTCCGTCACGTTTATTGGTAGATTTTTCGTTCGTGCCCAAAAACGAAGGCCTTCCAAATAATTTGATACGAAAGCCTTGGATGCTGCATAAGCAGGTGCGCAGCCATTTCCTCTGATCGCATCAATCGAAGATAGTCCCACTAAATGGCCTTTACCTTGTTTTACAAAATATTTCATAGCAACATCACACATTGCCGCAAAACCATAGATATTCGTATCAATTGTTTTTTTCTCTATTGACCAATCTAACTCGAAATTAAAATGTCCAACCCCAGCATTTACAACAATGACATCTATTTCGCCCATTTCTGTCAACAATTCATCCAATTTCTTCATGGCTTCATCAACGACTGATATATCAATACCCTTTACATAACATTTATCGGGCAACTCATCAGCAATTTTATATAGTAACTCTTCTCTTCGTCCAACTAGTCCCACTGCATTCCCTTGACAAGAAAATTTTTCAGCTAACTCTTTTCCAATCCCGGACGTTGCACCAATGATAATAATCTTTTTCATTGCTTGTCCCCCTATTTTAAGATTTAAATACGCTTAAGATTAAAAATCATATCATACTATATGTTTATTATAATCAAATTTAGTAATACCCTAACGTTCCTTGAAGCTTGGCTCTTCTTACACACCAGATAAAAACTAGGAGTCCTCCCCCAAAATAAATGATAGACTGGGAACAAAGTAATATCAGACTACCATCTTGCCACAAAGCATATAAGGGTTTCATGTCCAATAGGGTATCACGTAATAAGATAATCCCCTGAGTGGTCGGTAACGTCTTGGCAAATAAAGCCAGCCATTTAGGAAATTGCTCAACAGGTAACATAGAGCCATTCAAAAAAAGTAATGCATTTGCCGTTAACCCTGCAAGTTCACCGACTCGCTTAAAAATCAAAGTCAAGCCAGCAATTACGAAACCAAAACCAAATAGTCCAGCCATAGTAAGAACAAAAATGACAAGGGTTCGCCCTGGTACGGAAATATTAATTTCCAATCCCCATACGATGACTATCATAAATAATAAAATATTGATTGTCGCCGTAATTAATGTAGAAAAAGATCTACCAATTAAAATGAGTGACACAGGAACAGGACTCATAAAAATTTGTTCTAAGGTACCCGCTTGAGCTTCTCCTAGTAAATCACGACACATACCAGAAATGACAATTGAGGAATATAACCATATGGAATAACCAACTAGCGTATAAGCAAGCTTTTCTGTACTCAATTGCCCTCCGCCGATAATAAATCCTATACCAATAAAGACGACCCCCATCATTACCAGTTGCAAAAAAGTTTCAAATTTATAGTTCCATGCAATAAGCAAGCCTTTATATGTTTCATTAAGCATAATTTTTAATGTTTTCATGACTATCAATCTCCCTTTCGTTTTTTACCAGTTTTAAAAACACTTCCTCTAAATCTGGTTCTAACGGAGATACAGAAATTAACGTCATTCCCTGTTCTCTGATTTTATCCAGCCAGCTATATAATTTTGTTTGACTCTCAATCGGTCCAGTCAATAATGTCGCCCCGTCTTCCTCTTTGATGATGAAATCCTTTAACTCATCAACTCTATGACCATTGAATGCTCCCTTTATCTTAATCTGGTAATAATTCTGTCCAAAAAGCATAAGTAATTCATTGAGATTCTTATCAGCGATTATTTTCCCTTTATGCATAATAGCGACACGCTCACAAAGCTCTTGCACTACGTCCAACTGGTGCGAAGTAATGATTATCGTTTTTTTGTAATCTTGCGCTAATCGCTTTAACAATGCTTTCATGATCTGCGTCGCTTCCACATCAAGACCTAGCGTCGGTTCATCCAAAATCAAAATAGAAGGATCAGCAATCAACGCACAAGCAATCGCAATTCTTTGCTGCATCCCCCGTGAAAAATTTCGTATGATATCATTACGCCTGTCCCAGAGTTCCAATTCTTTAAGGAGCGCTTCTCCCCGTTCCTTACTATCCTTTCTTGAACAGCCCTTTAAATTTCCAAAATACATTACATTTTGCCACGCGGTCAAAGGCCAATAGATATTTCTCGTTCCTTCCAAAACCACACCGATTTGCCGCATGGCTTCGCCATGTTCCAATCCAACATCACAGCCATTAAGCAATATCCGTCCAGCTGTTGGTGTTACTAAACCACACATCATTTTTATCGTCGTGGTTTTACCTGCACCATTTGATCCTAGGAATCCGAATACTTCACCTTTATGTACACTAAGATTAATGTCATCAACCGCTGTAAACTGAGTTCCACTACTTTTCTTGTAGCTTTTGCTAAGATTGTTGATTTCCACCGCCATACCCGTTACATTTTTTTCAATCAAAATTATCCATCCTTTTAGATTTTTCGTTTCATTCCATTTTTTAATTAAAGCCCCATAGCTTTATCCAATTTTGCTTTGTTGCTGTTATAGTCATATAGTGCTTGATTATAATTAGTCTCGGCCTTAACCAACGCCAATTGGGCATCAATAACATCTAAATTTTTGCCTACACCTTCTTTATAACAAATCTCATTAATTTTAAAAGCTTCTTGTGCCTTATCTACAGCATTTTTGCTTGTCTTAATTCGTTCTTCTGCTACCTTCAGATTTAAATAAGCTTGGCTCACTTCGAGAGCCGCAGTCTGTCGTACCTGCTCGACTCCGTCCTGCGCCTTACCTACGGAGCTTTCTGCTCCCTTCACCTTTGCTTTTGTAAGTCCAGAGTCAAATACATTGATTGAGGCGGTAAGACTCACCATCCAATAGTCTTGTTTCAAACCAGGAAAGCTGTCGTCATTCCAATTATTACTACCAGCTAAACTAACTTGCGGTAAATTATTGCTTTTAGCCACTTTTACATCACTCTTGGCAATATCAATCTTAGTTTGTCCTTGAATAACATCTGGACGATTCTTTAATGCATAAGTTATACAATCATCAACCGTAGCTGTATATTGTTGATAGTTTAAATCATCTTTTAGCTTAATCTCGCTAGTAAGAGGTAGACTCATCACTTTTTTTAAGCTAACCATTGTCAAGTTATATTTATTTTGGGCTACCATAACATCTTGCTGAGCGTTAATCACTTCCACCTCAGAACGGAGTACATCAGCTTTATTTACTACACCTTCTTCATACTGTGCCTGAACACTTTTTAAATGTGCTGTAAGATTATCAAGCGATTCTTGATTCACTTGTAACTGGTCAAGTGCTCCTAAAACATCAAAATAAGCAGTTGTCGTGTCAAGCTTAAGCTGCTGTTTGTTCTTCTCAACTTCAAGATCAGCAACCTGAAGATTTTTTTTCGCTTTGTCAAGTTGTCCCTCTAGTCCTCCTCCCGTATAAAGAGGTACATTAACGCTGAGCGTATTTCCAAATGAATTATATATACCGCCAAATGCAATATCTGCAAATATAGTACCAGATAGATACTGGCTCAAAGAATATTGCGGCATTCCTGTTCGAGTATCTTTATGTGAATACTTAAGACTAGGACCAAAATTCGCCTTTGCCTCAGCAATTGCCCAATTTGAAATTGCTTTATCATCTTCCGTCATTTTTACAGAGGGACTATTTTGGAGCGCCAAAGCGATACTATCAGCAATCGATAATTCTAGGGGGGCTGCCAATACATACAAAGGATTTTCCAGAAGTATTCCTCCAAGCAGTACTATAAGTAAATACTTTCTCCATATTTGTTGTCTTACCATGTTACATATGCCTCCTTGATAAATGATTATAACCACCGCCGCTTGCTTATTCCGATGGCGAAATGGCTATTTGTGCAGTCATATTCCAACGTAATCGATCATCCCACTGCTCTGGAGCAATGAACACCGTGTAAGTCATATCACCTCGTTTTTTCTCTCCATAAGACCGGATGAACTTTATTTTTCCTGGAATATCCACTCCCGGTATGCCATCAAAGGTGAGATTCACTGCATCCCCCAACTTAACCTTAGCTATAGCCAATTCCGTTAAATCATCGCTCCGCACCTCCCAGCCCGATTCGTCGGCAATCCGCACTAGCACTTTCCCTGTAGCGGCATGTTCGCCCACCTTCACATCCAAGAAGACCACGGTTCCATTTATCGGTGCCCTTATTTCTGCTTTATCTAGTACTTTTTGAGATTCTGAGACCTTTCCTTCTCTTGCACTTACATCTGCCTGTGCCTGCGTCAAAGCTGCCCTCTTTCGTTCTACTTCCATCTGGGCCTGTTCGATTTTCTGTCTAGTTGCTGCTCCAGCATTTTCAAGTCGCTGTTGGCGCTGCAATTCTCGTTCTGCATCTGCCACATTCACACGCGCTTGCTCCACTGCAGCAACAGCTCCAGCCACGTTTGATCGATCACTCCCTACTCGCTCTTGATAATCCTCACGCACTAACCGGATAATAGGTTGTCCCGCCACCACATTATCCCCTTCTTTTATCAATATTTCACCAATCGTTCCTTCTACAGGCATCGACAGCTCAGCATAATGCACCGGATACACTATTCCCTCAGCCAATATCCTATCATCAGCTTTTACCACCGGTATGTCCTTCTTTTCTCCTTGACGACCATTTAACAACCACCACGAACTTATAGCCAATACTACCATCAATACCAAACACAGTAGCCAATGTCGTTTTATCATTGCCATATCAATGTCTCCCCTTGCTTCACATTATTCATAACTTAATACATCCCTTACGCTCAACCGGGCTGCATTCCATGCTGGCAGTAAACTTGCTAGTACTGACAGCATTGTTGATAGTCCTAACCAAATGGCTACCCCCAGAAAACTAAATGAAAAAGCCAAAGGATTTTTCAAAAACAGTATCCCTACTTGATGACTTAACATCCATGCCACTGGTACGGCCAAAACCATCCCCGCTGCCCAACTTAGCAGACCAATACATAATGCCTCCACCACAAATACTTTGCCGATGTCCACACTTGAAGCACCAATAGATCGCATCACACCGATCTCCCTGGTTCTTTCCAATACATTAATTCCCATAGTACCTGCCAATCCCAATGCCCCAACCACTGCCAGCAATATCGCCATAATAAGCAGAAATGTGGTAATGATAGCAAATTGAGAACGAATACGTTTTTTCTGTTCCCAAGTAATACTTGCATTTTGAATACGCAGACTATTTTTTTTCAATTGCTGTTCTACTGCTCGACCTAATGCACTTTGTTCTTTAGTATCCAATGAATTAGCCGCAATCTGTACTGAACGAGCTCGTCCAGTTTCTTGCACAGCTCCAGTAAACCAGTCGTATGGAGCGTAAACAATAGGTCCAGCTAGAATTCCTTGGACAACACCAACCACCGTAAATCGCAATTTGCGATCCCCAACCATAATCACAGCTTTTTCGCCTACCTTTAGCTGCGGGCTGTCTTTCAAGACCTCGGTATTCACTACCAAAGCACTTTCATCATTGGGCAAAAGCCAACGCCCCTCGATAAGTTGAGGGTTAATCATCTTTGTATTGACAGGCGGAGCTAGAATAAACACATTCTTACTAGCTTCAGACCCCTTTGTCTCATCTTCCAACACTCGTCCAGATGTTCTTCCCCAACATTCTACGGCCTTAACTCCAGGCACCTGTAATACCTCCTGCTCAATTCTACTAGTCCGATAACTTTTGGTAAATTGAACTGAAATGTCATAATTAAAGTAATCCAGTGCTTGGTCTAATGTTGAATCCAAAGATAAACGGACAGAGAACACTGCCATAAATACCGTACCGGCAACAGTTAGTGTCAACAGGGTAAGTGCTAGTCGTCCTTTACGTCTAAAAGTGTTTCGAAGTGACAATACAACTGGTCGCGGCAGCTTTTTTAGCCGTTCTAAACCAGCATCAACCCACCGATCCATCCTTCCCCTTGCCTGAACGCCACTGATACCATAATCATTTATCGCTTCTCTAACAGTTACACCTGTTCCATGCCAGATTGGTCCAAATGCTGCTAACAATGGCACCAAAATGGCCACCATCATTTCCAGTATGATGACCCTAGCTGGTAATTCCAATCCACCAGAATCAAAATTGAACATTCCAGAGATAATGCTAGTCACCATACTGGCAGCCAACGCACCTAACGGTGCTGCCACCAGCAGTGCCAAAATCCCATACGCCCCTACAAGGCTCAAATACATCCGTAAAATCTGATCGTTGCGCGCCCCAATAGATTTCATAATGCCAACCTGGCGCACCTGCTGGGCTAATATAGCTGATATCGTATTCACCAGCAAGAAAGTTCCCAGTAATAACGACAATCCTCCTAATACGGCCAGCAGTAGCAATAGTGCATTGATAGCTCCCTGCATTTGATGTTCTTCTGGTGTATTTACCTGTAGCCACGATACAAGCGTGTCACCCTGTTCAAGTTTTCTCCAAGCCTGCCGTCCTACTGTTTTGATGGGCTCCGTATTTTTACCTTGCAGTACCCAAGGCTCAACTACTAAATTAACTTGATCCAATTGACGCGGCTCGTCCAATTTATCTAGGGTGTCCATGCTGATATAACCATAATAGTTTCCGCTGAACAAGCTTGGGATCTGACTCGGATCATATACAGTCCCGCCCACTTTCATAGATCGTTTACGTCCAGTGGAAGTCTCCACTATGATTCTATCACCTTGTTTTACCCCTAGCTCATTCACAGATGAGCGTTCCAAGAGAACTTCACCATCCCCCGGCGGCCAAGCTCCGGATAGATGACGCACCACATTAACTTTCTGCTTGACATAGTCCGGAATCGCAACCAAAACCAGCTGACGCCACTGACCATCACTGGTACTAACCCGCAAGTTGACGTTACGCCGTCCCTCAGCCTCTTTAATATTCTTCATGCTTCGGATCGCCTGTACCAATTCCTCATCAAAAGGATCCGCAATCAAGCTGGCGTTAGCTGGTGACGCAGTCCGCCAACTAGTGGTCAGATCCCGTTGGAACATCAAATAGGAACTGTAAACCATCCCCACTGCAAACACTCCAACTGAGATGGACAGTACCACTAAAACCGTTCGCAGCTTACTGCCCCATATATCCGTCCATACCTTGCGCCAGCGTGGAGATATTAGAATATAGCTGGTCATAATGCGCCCCCCATAGCAGGCGATGCCCGAACAATCTGTCCCTCAGATACTGTTACAATTCGACTGCTTCGACGGGCTAAATCCTCATCATGAGTAACCATCAGAATCGTTTTCCCTCCACGAGTAAGTTCTCTGAATAGTTCAATCACTGATTCAGCAGTGCGCGGGTCCAAATTTCCCGTTGGTTCATCGGCCACTATAAGCGGAGGATCATTGGACAGGCAACGAGCAATAGCTACCCGTTGTTGCTGACCACCAGACAGACTCGACGGAACTTTGTCCGCCTGGTTTTCCACACCGACCAATTTTAGGATTTCCATGGCTCGTTCTGGACGTTCTAAAGGATCGTAGACATTACAAAAATCCATGGGTAGCATCACATTTTCGAGCACTGTAAGCGTCGGCAACAACTGGAAAAACTGAAACACAACTCCTACCGTACGCCCTCGCCATATAGCAATCTGATTCTCTGTCAAAGTATGCACAGGTGTCCCTGCCACCCACACGTTTCCAGAAGTAGGTCGATCTATACCAGTAATCATATTGATCAAAGTAGACTTGCCGTTACCCGATTTGCCAACTACCGCCACAAATTCGCCGTTATCAACTTTAAGATCAATTCCTTTCAATGCCATAAATTCACCGGCACCAGTCATATAAATTTTACGCACAGCCGTAAGCTCCACCGCAGCCGCTTCCGGTTTTGGTCGTGGTAAATCCACAGCTGCCAACCACGGCAGCAATTTCCCAAGCATTGTATAAATTCCTCCCTTGCAGCTCCCAGCCGCTTTAAATCATCTAGCTTGTAATCAGGCTACAAAAATAAGCCCTTCGTAAATTTAATGCGGGGCTGTAGTAAAGGTAACGTCATAAACGTAAATATATACTTATCAAGTGTTCTACATCCTACCTCAAAAAGATATCCTTCTTTATACTCTTCTCCCAATTGCGTTAGCAATTGGCCTGAAAAACATCCCATATCCTCATTCCACATAAGTTTAGTATCGAAATAATTAAGAGGTACATTCGTTATAGGGAAAAAAGCTTTAAAGATGCTTTCCTTGGCAGAAAACATCATAAACAGTCTTTCAAGTTTCCGGTCCTTTCTCCTATTTACCCAGTCAGCCTCCCTTGGCGTACATATTATCTTTACGATGTCCTCTGCTATCGTTTTATCTATCATTTCGATATCGATACCGATTCCCGCAGCCTCTTCTTTATAAGCCACCGCCGCCAGTGCTAATTCGCCCGAATGACTGATAGCACCGACCACATCTTTTGGCCATAAGGGTTCATTATAAACTCCCTTAAGAACAGAAAATTTTTCTATATTTATTTCACTTAAAGCACTATGCGCTGCAGCCCTACCTATACAAAATTCAATTCTGCGTTTTGGTACAGCTTTAGAACTAAGAATTTTTAATTCTTCAGGGTACAGTGCCAATTCATCATAATCATCTAATGTTTTCATGGAAAACCCAAAATTCTTGCCAAAAGGCGATACTATCGCATCAATCTTTCACACACCCTTCCTTTTTTTCTCGTTAAATAAATCCAACTTTTTCACAATGCTCCATCATCAATTTGACCCTCAAAGGATTCAGCTTAGGCCATCTAAAGTTTAACTCTTTCAGAATATTTTCCGTTTTTTCATTACGTATCATAAATGAAGTCTTGCTAGCCCCTTCAAAAAACATATTAGAATGAACAAGAATCCTAGCAATATGACTTTTTGTTTCTTTATCCTCATATTTTTCGTATAAATATTTTATGAAATCGTCTACAGGAATTGTCTCCGTGTCCTTTCCTACGTATTTTAGAAGTTCACTCAAAGAAACAAGGCTAATCTGATTGGTATTAAAAAGATGATAGGTCTCATTCTTTAAATTTACTTTATCAAAAAGTAAAACGACTGCTTTAGCAACATAATCAATAAAAGAGAAATTTAAAGTTTTTTCATTTATTTTAGGGAAATAGCCAATTTTCAGTAGAGATTTTACAAGCGTATAGAACGCATTGTTTCCTATATTCTCCTGAAACACACCTGTTGCAGAATCAAATACAAGATTTCCAACCCTAAAAATATTTGTCTCCAATCCCGCACTCCTTGCTTCCAGTAAAAATTTTTCAGCCTCCAATTTGGTTGCTACATAATAGTTGTCTGAACTCTGCCCTAAATCACAATCATATTCTGTGAATACAAGTTTGGCTTTTCCATCAACATATCCACTCCCTACACTCGTGGTGGATATAAAGTTATATGCTTTTTTCTTGCCAGCATTTGCAAATTCAACAAGTCTTTGATTTCCCTTTACATTTACCGCATGAAATTCGGAGTAATGTCCATAATGCTTGACATTGGCTGCAGAATTTATAATGCAATCAATGGTGTCTGCCAACTCCATATATTTTGTATAATCTAGGCCAAGGTACTCTTTTGATAAATCACCATGGACCACACGAATTCTATTTTTTAAAATATCACGATCATTCCTGTCAAGCTTAAAATAGAATTCCAGTTTGCTCCATAACCTTGCTTTTGCCTCCTCATCGTCTTCAGCCCTAATTGGTACATACACCATGTACTTAGTATTTTTTATTAACTGATAGAGAATATGTATTCCAAGATAACCGGTACTACCTGCCAGCAGGATATTTTTATACCGAGCTGTTTCAAAAAGATTGGCCTTTTTGTAGACTTGATTTTTAGTTTTATATTTTCTCAACTTGTCTCGAATAGCTCCATCAAAGCTAATCAAATTATCCTTTGTCGCAGCCGCTTCACTCATAGCATCAATCGTTGCCTTTAATCTATCTTTAGAGTATTTTATTGTATCAGAGAGCTCCCTTATGGTCTGAGATTGGAAAATATTGTTTATTCCAATCTCAAAATCTAGTGCCAGTTTGGCTACAACTTGTATCGCTTTTATCGAATTGCCTCCAAGCATAAAGAAATTATCATCAATTCCAATTCTATCGATTCCAAGTATATCTTGCCAAATTTTTTGGATTCTTCCATCAGCTTCATTTCGTGGGGCTATATAACATTGTCCCGTGTTGCCCCATCCATCAGGAACAGGTAATACCTTTCGGTCAATCTTGCCGTTAGGAGTCAAAGGTAACTTATCAAGCTGCGTGAAGTACAATGGTACCATATATTCAGGCAGCTCTTTTAATAGATACGCCTTAAGTTCACTAGCTGTCAATTCACGATCTGCTACCAGATATGCTGCCAGATATTTATCATTTTGCTTATCCTCGCGGGCTATTACTACAGCTTCCTTAACTGCCTCATGCTTTAACATCTGATTTTCTATCTCTCCCAGTTCCATCCTAAATCCTCTGATCTTAACTTGGTGATCAATCCTGCCAAGAAACTCTATGTTGCCGTCCGGCAGCCAGCTTACCAAGTCTCCTGTCCGATACAGCCTCGTACCGGATTTAAACGGATTTAGAACAAACTTCTCCGCCGTCAAATCCGGTCTATTTAAATACCCTCTGGCCAAACTATCGCCTGAAATGCACAATTCTCCCGGGGTACCGATTGGTTGCAGGCTATCATATCTATTCAATATATAGACATTTGTATTATCCACAGGACCACCGATTGATGGTAAAGTGTCAACTGATTCTTCTGACCTAATTGCCCCCCAGGTAGTAACCACCGTGTTCTCAGTTGGTCCATAATGATTAACCAACGCAAACGGTATATCAGAATTAGGCCGACGATGTAATTTATCTCCACCTGTTAGCATAGTCTTTAGCGATATCTCGCTCGGCCAATCCTCTGCTAAAAGCGCTTCCGCCAATGGTGTCGGCATAAAACTTATGGTAATCAAATTATCGTGCAGCCACTTAATAAGGCTTGTCGTTGACACTCTGATTTCATCATTGGGAATATATAGCCCCGCACCGGAAACCAGATATGGCCAAGTCTCCCAAACCGAGGCGTCAAACGCTGGTCCAGCCACTAGTGTAGCCCTATCCTCAGAGGTAATATGATGAGCACGACGATGCCAGAATACAAGGTTCACCAAACTAGTATGTTCAATCTCAACCCCTTTTGGTTTCCCCGTTGAACCTGATGTGTAAATCACATAGGCTAAATCTTGCGAGGTATTTTCCCTTATTAAATTGGCGGCATCACCTTGATATAATCCTTCTTCTTCCAAAGCAATAATATCTCCGTTAAAAGAGGTTTTACTAAGCAAGTGTGTTTGTGTTAATAAGATTTGCGCCCCACTATCCGCCAGCATATAGCTAATTCTTTCTGATGGATATTCAGGATCTATAGGTAAATAAGTTCCTCCTGCCTTCAAGATACCTAAAAGCCCGACCATCATTTGGGGAGAACGCTCTGCCATAATTCCTACAATATGATTTGCCGTTACACCTTTACTTCTTAATCTCCTCGCCAACTGGTTAGCTTTTTCATTTAATACTTTATACGTTAGTTCTTGATCCTCAAAAGCCACCGCTGTATTGTTAGGCGTCCTCTTAACCTGCTCCTCAAAGAGTTCTGATATGGTCTTATCTCTTGGATAATCAGTATTTGTTTGATTAAAAGTATCTAAAAGCTCCTTCTTCTCTTCTACCGTAAGCAAGTCTATATCTTTTATCAAGATCTCTGGATTATCAATCACATCCAAAACCATTATTTTTAAATGCTCCTTAAGAGTGCCAATAAATCTTCCATCATAGACCAATGAATTATACATAAATTTAATATTTAATCTCTTACCAGGAATAACAACCATATTAAAATCATAGTTTGTTTGTTCAAAAACTTCAGTTGCTGTTATATTTACATTACAGTTACTATTTATTACCTCTTCTAGCGGGTAATTTTCAAAAGCAACAATGTGATCAAACAAAGCATCTTTTACACTTGTCCTTGCTTGTATTTCGACAAGAGGATAATAGCTATACTCTTCAGACTCTATCGCTGCTACTTGCACCTCTTGCAACAATTGTGCCAATGATTGATTCCCATCAAATTTTATTCTTACAGGCAAAGTGTTTATAAATAATCCTACCATATTTTCTACGCCCATTATTTC
>Ga0316600_10000270_pt1 | contig 27580 bp, 26 predicted proteins | sample OWC_soil_day5_CT_FD_207652 | JGI IMG/M metagenome (GOLD analysis project Ga0316600, IMG submission 207652) | Wetland soil microbial communities from Old Woman Creek delta, Ohio, United States - OWC_soil_day5_CT | ecosystem: Environmental > Terrestrial > Soil > Wetlands | place: USA: Ohio... | reverse complement strand
GTGCATTGAAGTTACCAACTGCACCATTGAATTTACCTAAATATTCTTGGGCACGAAGTTGTTTTAACTGACGGTTCCAACGATAAACAAAGACTGCTAATTCCTTGCCTACGGTTGTAGGGGAAGCGGATTGTCCATGGGTATGCGCGAGCATTGGGATATCTTTTTCTTCTTTTGCCATAGTCGTAACGGTTTGCACTAGACTTTCCATTGCAGGCAGCCAAACATCTTCGATACCGTGTTTCAGCATTAATGCATAGGAAAGATTGTTAATATCCTCTGAAGTACAAGAAAAATGGATGAATTCTAATACATCAGAGAGGGACATGTTGCCTAATGTATCGCGGAGGAAATATTCGATGGCTTTTACATCATGATTGGTAGTGCGTTCAATTTCTTTAATCTGCAAAGCAGCAGTGTCATCAAAATTTTTGACAATGTCGCGTAAAAATGTAGTTTCTTCAGGCGTGAATTGACGGATTTCAGCAAAAGCAGGGTTGCTTGCCATCGCAATCAGCCATTCTACTTCTACATGAATACGATATTTTATTAAAGCCCATTCCGAAAAATAGTCGCCTAGTGGCTCCGTAATGTGTCCGTATCGCCCTTCTAGCGGTGTAAGTGATTTAATACTCATTATTATCCCTCATCATTCTTTCAAAATTAACAGCATCTATTGAAATTGCTATCAAAAATCTATGCCTATTATTATACTACATTACAGTCTTACAATGCCACGTTCTAAAGTAAATTCTTATCTAAAAGTATACAAAAATAGTCAAAAAAAGAGACATTTTTGTATCATTGAAAGTATTGCTCATTTTCTTAGCTACTATATATGATAAAGATAACCATAGTATTGGTAATGCTAAATAAAAAACGCCTGCCAAATTGTTGTAAATTTGACAGGCAATCTGAGGTTAAACAAGAAAAATATCTTGTTTAATCAGCAGAAGTTTTACTGTTGATTTTATTATACTTATTTGGTGTATGTAAAATCCAATACACGATGCCAAGTACTAATAGACTAATCAAGTAAATGCTAGCATCTACAAGCGGAACACCTTCTGTGCTGATTACCAGTAGTTTGCGGACAAAAGCAGCGATGGCAACTTCGATGAAAAGTGAAACTTGTATCCGTTCACCCATAAGAGAACGAACTTCTGAATGCAATAGTTCAGATAAAGTCCACAAGACTAAAAGAGACCCGAGGGCTTGGATGGTACCTGTAGATATATTGCCGCTAAGGAAAATCTGATAAATATCAGTGGAAAAAATAACTAGAGTGAGTACAACGGTAATCATGAGCGCTATACTAAATAAAACATGAAGTGCCCGGATAAAATGATTGATATAGTTGGCAATGGTAGTTTCAAAAGTATTGCTTTGTTCTAGTCGGCTATTATTAAAATCCATATTTCCTCCTGAGGATAATTATTCTTTTATAATAAAGTGAAGTGCTATTATTATAACGTATCTATTTTTATTTTCCTAGTGCTATTTTATCGTAAGTATGCACAAATCGCTTTGGAAATCATTTAAATTTAAGGTTAAATATGATAAAATTAGACAAAATTTTTAATTGGGTAGGAGCGAAACTTTAATGAAAATTGCTGTTTGTGATGATTCTGAGTATGATAAGTATTGTTTATTCAATTGTCTAAATGGCTATTGTAAAGATAGTTTTATAAATGCAGTGATCACAGCGTATGGTAGTGGGGAATCTTTGCTGGAAGATTTCAAGGAAAATATGTTTGATATGATATTTTTAGATATTTATATGAGTGGAATAGATGGAATTGAGACAGCAAAAAAAATTAGAGCAATAGATGCTCAATGTTTGCTTATCTTTGTTACTACAAGTCGTGATCATGCACTAGATGGTTTTGCTGTAAAAGCTTTACATTATTTGCTTAAACCTGTCAGTAGTGAAAATTTAGCTGAAGTGTTTCATCGTTGCAAAAACTTACTGGCTGGTAATGAGAAATGCATTGAAGTAATATCCGAGCGGTTGCCAGTTAAAATCCAGATGAAATCTATTGATTTTATTGAGGTTTATGATAAAGCGTGCTTTATCCATGTGGGGTTGAACATAATAAAAACATATCTTTCACTTGAGGAAATCTACAGCCAACTGGATCAAAAATTCTTTTTGCGTTGTCATCGCAGTTATGTGGTTAATATGTGTTCAATTGTGAATGTCGGAGATCGTGATTTTATTTTAAAATCGGGAAATTTAATTCCAATCCGGCAATCTGAAAAAGGCGTCATTAAAAAAACGTACATGAATTTTGTATGTTCCTTAGCAAGGGATGATCATCATGCTGTCTGATGCTATGGCTGCGTTACATATTGTACTTAGTTTTCTACCCTTTAGCTTTTTGCGCTATTATCCGTTTCTTAATAAATTGAGGATTTCTATAAAGCGGCTATGTGGTATTTATCTTGCACTGCTCTTGTTACAAATTGTAAGTTTTATTTGGCTGTATAATCGTGATTTTTTGGATTTACAGCTAATGCAAAGGTATCGTATTGTCTTTGGTTTTCTTCATATAACGCTTTCATTTATTGTGATTAAAGAAAAGTTTTTCAAACATTTTTTTGTCTATTTAATCATGTTTACCTACGCGGTTATTGTTTCGCGCAATGCTTATATTGTTGAAGAGCTTTTATCTCTATATTTTGCTCATACATCTCCGTTTTTGATCATGAATGTCGTTATTTTGTTACAACTCTTGCTGAGCTATCCGTTTGTATTTCGTTTTATTAAAATAAAATTTACGCCATTATTAGAAACTAAAAATACGGATGTATGGAACTATATTTGGATTATTCCAATGATGATTATTGTTCTTGTGGCAATTGTTGATTTTGAGTTATCGAGAAAAGCTGCTTTCGATTGGAAATATTATATTTCTCGGTTTTTGATGAGCCTTGGAAATTTTTTGAGCTGCTTTATCTTGATAAAAATTTTAGAACAAACCAATCAAAATGCAACGTTAAATGAAAATATTCGCATGACGAGCAAGTTGATTGTTGCGCAAACAAATCACTATAAAATGCTTACAGAGTATATAAATAAAGCTAAGGCGGCAAAACATGATTTGCATCATCATATTTTAGTTTTACAGTCTTATTTGCAGGACAAAGAATTTTTAAAGTTGGAAGAGTATCTAAATAAATACCAAGTACGGTTAGAGAAAAGTGTTCAGCCAGTTATTTGTAATAATTATGTTGTGGATGCCATATTACAGCATTATCTGGCGAGTACAAAAACGTTGATGATTCAATTTACAGTAAAAGTGGATATGTTAGTGCAAATTGCGATGGATGATTTTGATTTGTGTATTATTTTGGGTAACGCAATAGAAAATGCGATAGAAGCTTGTCAAAGGATGCAGGGGATGGATCGGTTTATTGAGTTGAATATCAAAATGGTTGGCAATATGTTAGTTATAACAATTGACAATAGTTATGATGGTATTGTCAAAGTAACAGATACGTCTCTTCTTTCTAGCAAACGTACTGGTGATAAAGAAGGCGTCGGTCTAGACAGCATTGAATCAGTTGTAAATAAGTATCATGGTATACTGGATTTAGCGTATACAGAAGATATATTTAAAACGTCAATTATGCTCAATTTAACTAATTCATAATTATAATATTTTTTGTATTCCCAAGACAAGCCTATTTCAAGACGGATTGTTTTGGGGATTTTTATATGATTGTTTACACCATATAGCCATTGTATTCTACAATTTTTGTTTACAATGTCTATAATACTACTAAAATAGCATCTAAGAATAAGATTCATATAAAGATAATCTCCTAACGGTGGTTCATTATGATACCAGCTGTAGATAGCCATGTAGCGCGTCAACCGATTTTTGATCGTAATTAAACATCTTTGCATACGAATTGCTGTTTCGTAATGATTTTATCGAAAATTGTAATAGTATGAATAATGATCAGTAACCAATCTAAAAAAATAACATTCCGAAGATATTACCTAAAGAATTAATTGCCGTAGAAATTTTAGAAGATGTTATTCCTAATAAAAAAATAATCAAAGCCTGTAAGATTTTGAAAGAAAAAGGATATGTATGAAAAAGTATGTCCATTAGATGCCTTTTTTATAGTAATATTTACCTAGATATTATATAATAATTGTAATTTTATAAATTTGTTTATTAATAAAAAATGTTCTTGTAAGTTGGTGTGTTAAATATTGAAACTATATTTTTCCGAAATAACTGCATTTTTTTTATTGCTATTTATTCTTAGTTTGCACACAGCTTTTGCTGGAGAAAAGCAAGGTTTTGATGGATACTACTCCATAACTGATTTTGAAATTTTTGAGGACGTAAACGGTGAATACGATTTTACTACGATCAGTTCTCCCGCTTTTGCAGGGCAGTTTCATCCTTCTAAACAGGATGTAATTTCGCTAGGAATTTCAAAATCGGTTTATTGGGTAAGGTTTCTACTACCTTCTCTGCATGATATGAGTGATAAACATGCGAATCAATTACTCCAGCTTGCTAACCCGAACATTAGTAAGTTGGATCTCTATATTCCAGTTGTGAACGATGCAAATGCGGCGAATCTTCATTATATTGAAAAACATGCAGGGGAGGAACGGTATTGGGAAAATCGTGATATTTGGGATACTGACTGGGTATTTACTATACCTCAGCAATATGTACAAGGTCAGTATGTATTTTTGAAACTTGAAAGTATTTCTATGTTGCGTCTGCCTATTTTAGTTTGGCAGGAAAAATCTTTTTTTAAGGAAGTTTTTATAAAAAATATTGGATATGGAATTTTTTATGGTATTCTTATCGCAATGTTTCTTTATAATTTATTTATTGTTTTTGTTTTGCGTGACAAAACTTATTTATTTTATGTTTTGTATATTTTCTTTATGTTTATGTATCAGTTCGACGCACATGGACATTTAAAACTATGGCTAAATATTGAGTACTCGCTATATAATGCATTATTTTGGCTTTGTTTATCAGCTGTGTTCATCTTTTCAACGTTATTTACCGCTAGTTTTTTACAGATTCATGCTGATGAAGAGATTTTGTCAAAGTTTATAAAGGTACTTCTAACAATTGCGGCAGTGGAAGCTTTGTTAGGCGTTTTCGGTTATTCAATCTGGTCAAATGAAATTGCACGTTTCTTGGGTATTATTGAACCGCTATCTTTCACAGCTTTGGCTATCTTTCGCCTGCATCAAGGCTTTAAACCAGCGATGTTTTATCTAGTGGCATGGGGGGGGCTGGCGGTGGGGATTTTAGTATGGATTCTGTTGCCATATAGAATTTTGGCGGCTAATATTTTAATGTTTGCAACAGCGTCTGAAGCAATTTTGCTTTCGTTGGCATTGTCAGATAGATTTAAAACCTTGCGTTTAAAAGAACGGGCGCTTACCCGGAATGTTGATTATTACCGCGATTTAAGTTTAACGGATGAGCTAACCGGTCTATATAACAGACGTTCTTTAAAAAAGAAAATGCAACAAGAAATAAGTAGGGCGATTCAGGAAGATAAAAGCTTGGCACTGATCGTTATGGATATTGATTTTTTTAAAAAGTATAATGATACGTATGGTCATTGGCAAGGAGATCAGGTATTGAGTCGTTTTAGCGAAGTACTTCTGAATATTTTGGAAGGCACGCAAATGGCCTTTCGTTTTGGCGGTGAAGAATTTGTCATTTTATTGCCTAATGCTTTTTATGATGATGCTATTGCAATTGCGGAAAGAATTCGCAGTGATTTTGCAGCAGAAGAGTTTACACCTGTCACCAATAGTTTGGTACATGTAACAATAAGTGGTGGGGTATCTATTTTAAAATTAAGTGATACAGAGGAAACCTTATTTGAAAGAGCTGATAAAGCACTATATCAAGCGAAAGCGTTAGGAAGAAATCGGGTTGAATTTCTATAATGTTCTTTTTTGTATCTTTAACTGAATGACTCTATACTCAGTGCAGAGTCGTTCAGTTAAATTTTGTCTTTTATTATGTTAGTAAATAGTAAGTCTTGTAGATAAAATTTTATAAAAATGCAAATTTGAAAAATATTTTTGTGCGTTGAGTATAAGAAAAATGTTGAAAATTCGTTAAAAATCAACAAAAATATTGACGATAATCTAAAAGATTGCTACTATGAATATATAGTAATGATATGGCAATGGCGCCTTCACAGATATGGTGAAGGCGTTTTTGTTTTAAGATGAGGATGTGAAAGGTATGAATTTGTTTAAGAAAAGCATTAAAACTATTTTTGTTGCAAGTGTTATCCTTATCGCTAGTTTTTTGTTAATTCTACAAACCGGGTTTAATTTATACTTTTTTTCAAGCAATATGCAAAATGAAGTTAAAGCTAAATTGTTTGCAAAATCTGGAGAAATTGCAAATGCTTTTAATGGTAAAATGCTACAGATTTCTGAAAAAACAGAAGCTTTAGCGATGGATATTGATTCTATGCAAACGTATGACATGAATTTAGCGACTGGAGTCAGCGAAAAAATCATTAAATCCAACAGTTTGATTTTTGGAAGTGGAGTTTGGTTTGAACCGAATGCATACCAGACTGGTACACAATTTTATGGTCCATATTTATATCGTGAAAAAGATGGTTCAGTAAAATTGACGATGGAGTACAGCAATGCCGAATATAATTATCCTTCCTATGATTGGTATAAACGAGGTGTAAAAGGTAACGGGCAAGCCGTTTGGAGTGAGCCTTTTTACGATGATGTAAGCAAAACTACTATGATTACCAGCGCCAGTGCGATAAAGAAAAATAATCAAGTTGTCGGTGTGGTTACAGTAGATATTGGGTTAACAGAACTTGAAAAATATATTCAAGATATTCATATTGGGAAGACTGGGTATGCCTTTATCATTTCTAATGAAGGCTACTATGTTGCGGCTCGTGATGCAGAAAAGAATCTAAAACAAAAAATTACTGAAGATAAAGATGTAAAAGTTAGCCAACTAGGTAGCCGCATTTTGCAGCAAAAAGAAGCAACTATTTTGGAGAATGATGTTTTTGGGGAAGACAGTTATATTGCGATTTCTCCAATTGGCACAACAGGTTTAAAATTGATACTTGTATCGCCAAAAGCTGAATTTAATGCAGCGATCACAAAATCAACTTATGTGAGCATTGGATTGTCAATTTTGGTAATTGTTGCGCTTGTACTTGCTTTGTTATATCTTTTTAATACAAAAATTGACAGACCAATTAAAAACTTAATTCTTGAAGCGGAAAAAATTTCGCAAGGCGATTTAACCTCAGATATTACCATTGTGAATGATGACGAAATTGGTAAATTGGCAAATGGTTTGAAAATAATGTCAAGTTATTTAAAAGAAATTATCTCGCAAGTCAATGGAATGGCGCAACAAGTAGCGGCATCTGGCGAGGAATTATTTGCGAGTGCCGAACAGTCCAGCTTCAAAGCAGAAGAAATTGCCATTGCGATCAATGTGGTAACCAAAGCGAATGTTGAACAAGGCGTAGCAACTGAATCCGCTGCAACTTTGATTCAAAATATTTCACAAGGGATTGGTAAAGTAGAAGGTAATACGCAAACAACTTTAGTTAATTCTCAAAATAGTGTAGCTACAGCAAAACAAGGGCGATTATCTATTGAAACCGCAGTAAATCAGATGAAACAAATTGATAGGCTTATCACGCACACCAGTCAAGTTATCACGAACCTTGGTGATAGTTCTAAAGAAATCGGACAAATTGTAAATACGATTTCAGGGATTGCAGCGCAAACCAACTTACTGGCCCTAAATGCAGCGATTGAAGCTGCACGTGCGGGGGAACAAGGCAAAGGTTTCGCTGTTGTTGCTGACGAAGTAAGAAAGCTCGCTGAACAATCACAAGAATCCGCAAGTCAGATTGATGCGCTGATTAGTAAGGTGCAGGAGGAAACAAATTTTGCCGTAACTTCAATGCGAAGCGGTACGGAAGAAGTGAAAAAAGGAACTAAAATTGTTGATGATGCTGGTACTTCTTTTAAAGAAATCGTTGAACATATTGAACAAGTAACCAAAGATGTACAAATTGTTTCAAGCGAAGTAGAAACGATTGTCATGAGTAGCTCTGAAATAGTCGAGCTGATTGAGCGCTTACAAAAAATTGGTCAAACTACTGTTGAAAATAGTAACACGGTTTCTTCTTCTACAGAAACACAATTGGCATCTCAAGAAGAAATTACCGTTGCTAGCCGTAATTTAGCGCAACTGGCACAAGATTTACAAAATGTAATATTGCGCTTTAAATTATAAATTGATATATAGTCGAATGTGAAATATACCCTATAAGTGACGCTTTTGTGTTATCTTATAGGGTATATTTTAAGTCTTTGGGGAATTTTTTCTTTTGCGAAAATAGCAGGTAAGCGAATAATATAGAGGTATCGTTAAAAACAAAACCCAGGCTGGATGCCAAGCGTGATAAAGAATGCCTAGAATGAGATAGATGGCGGTGACCAGAGTGGGATAGGGCAGCAACTTCCAATCTTTATGTCGAATGGCAGAAGCGATGCCGCTACTGAAAGGAATAAGCAGGAAGACTAACCAAGTAGGGTGCCAAATATTATATAACACCCCAATCGATATATAGATAAAGATCGTAATTAGGGCAATGGGAAATTGGCTAGCATGATGATGCTTATGTCCCCATTTTTTTCTAGCTTCTTTAAATGTATAGTCTTGACCGTCGACTGTGATATAGCATGCGTCTTTGACATGCACTTTTTCTTGATTGTCAGAACCTGTCGAGTGGATACTTTTTCGACCGATATAGATGTCACCTTCATTACTTTTTAAATGGATGCCACTGAATTTGTGCGCGTCCTCTTTTTCATTTTGTGGTTCGGTAGAGGCGTCATTGCTAGTTGATTTACTAGCTAGGGGAGGTTGTTCTTCAGTAGACAGCAACTCATCAAGAGATATCTTGTAGATCTTTGCCAATAATATTAAATTGTCAGTATCGGGCGAGGCTTCAGCCCGTTCCCATTTGCTTACAGCCTGGCGGCTGATGCCAAGTTTTTCGGCTAAGGCTTCTTGGGATAGACCGTTATTTTTTCTTAAATTAACTAAGCGGTTGGCTATTTCAATATTCATCGGGTAGTACTCCTTTTCATTTGAATGTAGATCATGAACTTCTGTAAGTCATCTTCTGGCTCTTATTATAGAAAAAATGAGGTGGTTGCACTATACATTCTGCTTTTCGTTCGCCGCAACTATTGGTTGCACCGAGCAGGAATCGTTGATATAACAAGGGATGCCTTTCTCTAGAGTCTATCATATTTAGTTGGGTTTACAATATAGGAATAAGCAAATATTTAGTACGGTGAGTTAAAGAACTGCCATCCAATTCAGGCAATAAGTTAAGTAACTTGTTCTCCAACACTTAGCAAAAGAAATAATTGACAATTAATATGACCGATCGTATAATAAAAATATAGTTGAAGTTAAAACAATTGCAAACGTCTCTATACATTATTTTTAAGAAATGTATATTTTTTAAAAATTAATTATACGATTGGTCATATTAATAAAAGAGGAGTGTTAAAATATGCAAAACTTTCAATTTGTAAATCCGACAAAAATTATTTTTGGTAATGGTGAGATTGCGCAACTCACGAAACAAATTCCTACGACTAGTAAGGTACTCATACTTTACGGTGGTGGCAGCGTAAAAAAAACAGGTTTGTTAGAATCAATTAAGGCAATATTGGCTGAGTATCAAGTTGGTGAATTTGGCGGCATTGAGCCTAATCCGACGTATGAAACATTGATGAAAGCTGTGGAAATCATTCGTAAAGAGAACTATGATTTTCTGCTCGCAGTAGGCGGTGGATCAGTGATTGATGGAACTAAGTTTATTGCCGCAGCTGCTTTATTTACGCAAGGCGATCCTTGGAAATTCATTGTAGCAGGTTTGCCGATCAGTGCGGCATTACCATTTGGTACAGTATTGACGTTGCCGGCTACCGGATCAGAAATGAACAATGGTGCCGTAATAACGCGCAAAGAGCTACAAGCTAAAATACCGTTTATGAGTGCAAAGGTATTTCCGCAGTTTTCAATACTTGATCCAATTTATACCTATACTTTACCGAAAAAACAGATTGCAAATGGTGTTGTGGATGCTTTTATTCACGTAATGGAACAATATCTGACGTATCCGGTAGCTGGCAAAGTGCAGGATCGATTCTCGGAAGGATTGCTATTAACCTTAGTGGAAGAAGGGCCAAAAGCTCTGGAAGATCCAGAAAATTATGATGTACGTGCGAATCTAATGTGGACGGCTACCTTAGCGTTAAACGGTTTGATTGGTAGCGGTGTACCGCAAGATTGGTCTACACATATGGTAGGACATGAAATCACCGCATTGTACGGACTTGATCATGCACAGACACTGGCGATTGTATTACCTTCGATGCTAGAAGTGATGAAGGCAGACAAACTAGAAAAGCTTCTGCAGTATGGTGAGCGAATTTGGCATCTAAGTGCGGATTTAGCGCCAACTGAAAAAAGCGCGTTAGCTATTGAAAAAACTAGAGAATTCTTTGAAGCAATGGGCGTGAAAACTCGTTTAGCTGATTATGGATTAGGACAAGATGCAATTGAGAAAATCATTGCAAGTTTAGAATCACATGGCATGGTGAAACTGGGTGAAAGAGGTACTGTGACCCCTAATGTTGTTCGCCAAGTATTAAAACTTAGTTTATAAAAGGAATCAGTCTATCAGATGTAATTTTAGGAGAGAAAGTGATAACACATGGCTAGGAAAAAAAGTGCTGATTTAGAAAAAACGAAACAAACCTTATTAGAAGTGGGGTTGTCACTTTTTCAGGAGAAAGGCTTTAATGGAACAGGGATTCAGGAGATCGCCACATTAGCGGATATTCCGAAAGGATCGTTCTACAATTATTTTTCTAGTAAGGAAGAATTTTGCGTAGCAGTGATTCGTTATTATACTGACACAAGTATAGATAACTGGACAAATCTTCTAGATGACGCAACGCAGCAAGAAGATTCTTATAAAGCGTTAAGTACAGCATTTTTGGCAATTACGGAAAAGTATCGCTGTGCTGAGATAAAAAGAGGCTGCTTACTTGGCAATCTAGCCGCTGAAATCAGTGAAGCGAGTGATGATTGTCGTAAGGCATTGCAGCAGTCGGTAAATGAATATAAAGATATTTTAGCGCAGCGGCTATTGATTGGGCAGCAGTTAGGAAAAGTAAGAAGTGATTTACCAGCGCAGTGTTTGGCTGATTTGGTTTGGGACTGCTGGCAGGGAAGTCTCCTACGAATGAAAATTGAAAAAGCTGTAGAGCCAGTCAGTAAGAATTTAGAACTGTTATTTCACTATATGTTGTTACCTATTAAGTAATAGAAGGACGCAAATAAGAGAGCAAACGAAAGACAGAAGGATGGAGGTCTTTAGATGGATTTACACAAAATTAAAGATAACATCAATATATTGAGTGATTTTCTTGGCAAAAGAGATCTACCTACCTTGTCTAGTAGTGCTTTAAAAGAAAAATATAAAATTTCGCAAGCCGATATGTTACTTTTATTTGGCGGTAGTATTCCATATGGTTGTGATGTAGTTGGTAAAGCTGTTTTAAATAATATTTGCAAAAATTTTATGATTGTTGGTGGCGAGGGTCATACTACCGAAAGTTTGCGTCAAGCGGTACATCAGGCTTATCCTGAAATAGTAACTGCAGGAAAGAGTGAAGCAGATGTTATGGCTGCGTATATAAGCTGGAAATATGGTATTGATAAAATATTGCTAGAACGCAATTCGACCAACTGTGGAAATAATGTTACGTATGCGTTAGAGCTTATGAAGCAAAACAAGCTTTGTCCTCAAAATATGATTATCGTTCAAGATGCAACGATGCAATGTCGAATGGATGCTGGCTTTCGTAAATACCTTAAAAACGAAGAAATTCAACTCATAAATTTTGCCTCATATAAAGTTAAAGTAGAGGTAAGGAATGAAAAATTAGTTGTTGATTCGTCTGGTCTTTGGGGAATGTGGGATATAGAAAGATATATTTCTTTGCTATTGGGAGAAATTCCGAGATTGCTCGATACGGTTAGCGGGTATGGCCCTGAAGGAAAAGGGTACATTGCACATGTTGATGTTCCGGTGAAGGTAATAAAGGCATTTGAAGAATTAAAGATGGACTATGGAGCTTTGGTTAGAGAAGCGAATCCTTTATATGCTTCAAAATAATAAAAGTAAGCTAGCGAATTGCTTGTTCGCAAAAAATAAACTGACGTGGCTATTTACCACGTCAGTTTGTATTTTACCTAGTATTTTATTTTTTCATCTTTTCATTAAAAAAAGGTCCATATTTTTTATCGGATTGTCCAATGTGATTCACAATCCACTCTTTGAGAAACTGGATTATCTGAGAAGGTAATACGGTTTTTCCAGAATCTAATTGTGAGAGATAATCGACGACTTTATGAATTAAATCTTCATGTTCTTTTTTGTGTGCTGCATATGCTGGATAGTTATATTGTTGCATCAGTTTCTCTTCGTGTGCAAAGTGAAATTTTGTATAGCTTACTAATTCGTCAAGTGTAGAGTTTAGCTTTGATTTACCCTCACCTTTTTTCATCGCATCATGTAATAAATTCAATATAGTTACTAATTTCTTATGTTGGTCATCTAGCTCTTTTACAGTGACACTGAAATTTTCATTCCATTCTAGTATTGACATAGTACCACTCCTAACGACATTGTTCTATAAAAATTATACCAAATATAGAAAATGTTTACTAGGGATAACTGATTTAAATCTAAAATATAAAGGGTAGAATCGTCAATTGTTGTAATAGTTGTTGCTTTTTTATAAAATGGGGATAACTCCATAGTACTAAAAACATAGTTGAAATGAGGAATATATATGCGTATTGTGGTTGCGGTATGATACAAGCTTTAGGCGGACGTTTTTTTGCAGCTGACGGTCATGTGTTAAACGAAGGTATTGATGCTTTAATGAATACCGTTCCTGGTTCAATGACGTTAGAAGAATGTATGCAAGGTGGAGCGATGATGATAGAACTAGGCGCAGCGAGGCTTTGCCGAATTCTTCAGGTTGGTATAAAAATAGGACAAAAATGCAATTGAAGATATAAAAAAGGTCTCAACTCTCGCAAAAAAAATGTGAGGTTGAGGCCTTTTCTATGGATACATAAAATTAAAGATTTTTTTTGATTTTACTGATTAATTCTTGGTACGCTTCATCGCTTAGGAGTACTTTTTCTTTTGGCATCATTTCAAAAGTGTTGCCCCAACTTGGCCCATTTGTATATTTAGGAACGATATGATAATGTAAATGCGTCATTTTATCAGCATAAGCTCCGTAATTGATTTTATTTGGTGAAAATGTTTTATCCAAAGCTGCAGCAACTCTCGCTACATCTTTCATAAATAAATTTCTTTCTTCATCCGATAGATGGAAGATTTCACTTTTGTGTTCTTTGTAAGCTACTACACATCTTCCTTTATAGGTTTGTTCTTTGAATAAATATAGAGTAGAGGCTTCCAATTCACAAATCTCAATCATAATGTCTGTAAGGTTCTCATTTTTTGTACAGTAAAAACAATCGTCTTGGTACTTCATTGTCATTCTCTCCATTCATATTATATAGTTTTAAAAGTCTTTTTCTGGTATGTAGAAAATTACCATCATTTTCCTAGACTTCAACAGTGTATAGGGCGTATCCTCTTTTTTAAAGGAACTTTATTAAATAATTTAATAAAGTTCCGGCTGATTTATGGTGTAATCAATCTCTGTCCTTTTTTAATAAATATAATGCGATACTTTATATTTGTTTTTACCGATAAAGAGGGTTTTGGCTTTCTATATAGAATGCTTATATGTTTAGCATTTAAAAACAAGGAGGGATTACTTCTGATAGATAAATTCAACTGTGACTGTGCTTCCCTTGAGGAATTTCGTTTAGCTAGAGAGGCTATTCGAGAAAACCTCAATAAAATTTGTCCTGCATATTCCATGCAATTATTTGTCGCTATTAACGAAGCAGTGAACAACGCCTTTTTCCATGGGATAAATGATCATAAAGGTACACAAGTAACGATTGATATCATTCGAAACAAACAAGATTTATGCATTAGAATAAAGCATAATGGGGAAGGTTTTATCCCAGAGTATATCGACTGTACTGCGACGAGTGAGGTATATAATGACAGCGGGCGTGGCATTGACATCATTAGGCATTATGTAGATTCTCTGGAATTTAGTGCTTGTGGCCGCGAGGTTACGATGCATAAAAAATTAAAATAATCATCCATGTGAGGAGGTATTTTATGAAAGTAAATATTACAGTTATGGATAATAAAGTTGTAATCAAATTAGAAGGTAGCCTATATGTCGAGGATGCGCTGTTACTTAGAACAAAAGCCTTGGCATATTTTCAAAAAGGGCACAATAATTTTTTGATTGATTTATCACAGGTGGATTACATTGACAGTTCAGGACTAGGTGCTTTGGTAGCATTGCAAAAACGTGCTTTAGAACATCACGGTGCCCTTAAGTTACATGGTCTGACTGGTGTTGTAAAAGAATTATTTGAGCTTACCCGTTTGAATAAAATATTTGAAATCGTATAATGCAGATGATGTATTTTATTGCAAAAATACGGCGCTATGGAAAGGCTTGATGCCTTATTTTTATTTCACTTAACAATACGAAAAAACCCATTGGGAGATCTTAAGAATGAACGACTTGCCAGTTGAAGAACTCGTCACAAATATTACGCAATTTTTTCCGGATTATAGTTATTGGATTTTTGACATGCTAAATGACCCTTTGGTATTACTTGATGAGTCTGGCATGATTTTATTCATGAATGAGAAAGCACGCAAATTTTACGGACATTCCTTGGAAGAGGCACAGCACTTACATATTGCTCAGTTAGATTTAAATATAACCGTTGCAGACAAGTATTTGCATACGATTCGTCAGTCGGGCGATGATGGCCATGTTTTTCTATCCACGCACAAAAAAAAGAATGATGAGTTGGCATCAATACAAATTCATGCCCGCTATATCAGGCTACATAGCAAGAGCATTTTTGCTTTGGTTATAAAAGATGTTTCCCTAGAACGACAGCTCAAGCAAGAATTTGAGTTTGCCAGCCGTATTCAAAAAAAACTGTTGCCAGCAAATTATAAAAGTCCACTTGTTGAAATTCGTTCTATTTATCGACCTTATAATTACGTAAGCGGAGATTTTTTTGATTTCAAATGGGAAAATAGCCAGGTTCTAAATGGATATCTTCTTGATATTATGGGACACGGATTAGCCACATCACTTATGATGTCTGCGCTCAGAGTATTACTGTCTCAAGCTTTTACGCAAAAGTTACCATTAAATGAGAAGCTAGCTTGGTTTAATCAGCAGGCGATTCCATTTCTGACGGAGGATTCCTTTGCTGCCCTTATTTGCTTCTCACTTGATTTTGGCAAGCAAGAACTAACCTATAGCATGGCTGGCATCAATCATTTTCTCGCAATTACCCAAGGTAAGACCAGCGTGATTAAAAAGCCTGGCATCTTTGTTGGTTTAGACAAAAAAGCTCAATTTGAGCGTCATACCCTGCCTTTTTGTTCTGGTGATATCTTTTATTTTATGACGGATGGGCTCTTTGAGCTGCTTCCTACGCCAACAAAATTTTGCCCGAGCAGTTACACTGAAAGTTATCGCTGGCTTTTTAGAGCAGTGCGTAGTCCTAAGCGTCGTGATGATGTCTCGGCATTATGTTTACATATTAAATAAGCCCTTAAAAGATTGGAATGATGATACATGAAACTTACTTTACGAATGAAACTTTTAACTGGATTTTTTTCTCTATTAGTATTGACGCTAGTAGGGCAAATGTATATGCTAGCCAATGCTAAACAAGGTTATCAGAGTGTACTGAGTCAACTGATTGGTGAAAACATCGTTTTATTTATCGTTGAGATAGTAGCAGCATTTTTTATCGTGTTTCTTTTAGAGAGGTCTATTCTCACGTCGATCAATGCGTTGCGCCAAACGATGAAAATGGCTGGAGAAGGTGACCTTACCGTGCACAGCCAGATGCAGACGCATGATGAATTTGGTGCGCTAGCAGATTCGTTTAATAGTATGATTGATGGTCAAGATCGCATTGTGCGCCAAGTCTCGACCGCTAGCGACCAACTAGCTGCTGCCTCAGAAGAAATGTCAGCCTCATCTCAAGAAGTAACGGCTTCTTTTGAAGAAATATCAGCGAGTATGCAATCCTTGACTGGTGAAACAGAAAAAGGGAACCAAGCAGTGCTAGAAGCATCACAAGCTTTGGTGCAATTGTCGTCGCTTATCCAAATGGCTAAGCTTAAAGCGACCACTACATCGAAAGATTCAGTGTCTACGAAAGGCGCCGCAGAGCAAGGCCTTAGCAATGTTCAAGAAACAATCCAAACAATGACGAAGATTAAAAGTCAGACCCAAGTGACTTCGGATATGATTGCCGATTTAAACAATTACTCACAGCAGATTCGTCAAATTATTGACACCATCACTTCTATTTCTAAGCAAACAAACTTGCTGGCTTTAAATGCCGCTATCGAAGCCGCTCGTGCTGGAGAGCATGGTAAGGGCTTTTCCGTAGTAGCCGAAGAGGTTCGTAAGTTAGCCGAACAATCCAACCAAGGAACCCAAGAAATCACCCAATTGATTGAAAATGTATCGCAGAAAACAGCAGAGGTCGTTACTGCCATGGCTGAAAATAGTACGCAGGTAGAAGCAGGTGTAAACGCGGTAACGAAAACCGGTAGTGCCTTAGATACCATTTTGCAGGCTGTGAAACATACCGCCAATGAAATTAATGAAATCACCAATATTGCCGCTGAAGAAGTGGCAAATTCTGATCAGATTGTCAAACTTATCGATAAATTAGCCAGCATCGTCGAAGCTGTAGAACACCATACAGAACAAATTTCAGCTGCTACCCAACAGCAAACAGCAGCCATGCAAAATGTTTCGAGCTGCGCCGAAGAAACAGCGGCCATGTCTAGTACATTAAAAAATAGTGTGAGCCATTTTAAACTATAATTTAGATGGGGAATACTTGGTGTCAAGCTTGTGTTATTGATATACAAATAACGCAAACTTGGCACCATTTTTTTGTTTTACCTAGGTGGATTAGCCGGAATATATAGTTTCTAATAAGTATCAATTCGTATTACAAGTTGACAATTGATTACACTAAATGTACTATTTAGCTATATTTAATTATTTTATGCTATTGATGTAGTATAAAAGGTGTAAGTAGATTTTGAAGCACATGAGAAAAATTGTTGTGAACTAACGTTGTGACTAACGAGGAGTGATAACAGTGCGTGATATGAAGGATAAGCATGAGAAAGTAGAGGAGAAATTAGTCCCGGCTGTATTATCAACTAGCGAAGAAAAATATCAATCATTACATGAAGAACTTTTGGCTGCATATGAGGAACTTACTGCTTCAGAAGAGGAATTGAGGCAACAATTTGATGAATTGTTAGTAAAAGAAGGAAAAATCTATCGCCAAAATATGGTGCTTAATCTACTGCATGATACGGCTATTGGTCTCATGGCTGACCTTGGTCATGAGGATGTATTTAAAAAAATCGTTTATGGCGTTAGAGAACTTTTCGATACGCCCCATAGTTTCGTATATTTTGTAAATGAAGAAACAAAGACATATACCTTGAAAACGGGAGCGGGTGTTTTTAGCAAGCTTGCCAGAGAGGGGGATATTACGAAAGGAATTATCGGGCAAGCGTATAGAACAGGGCGGATTACCGTTGTTGACAACTACAATACATGGGCGCATCGCTTAACTGATTCAATATTTGACGAATTATACTACTTTGCTCTCATTCCACTAAAAAGCAATGGTAGCATGATTGGCGCAACCGGACTTGCCTTTTCCGAGGCGGATCGGGTTCTTAATGAAGAAGAGTTTTTTTTGCTAGAACGATTCGTCGATCTTGCGGCACTTGCCTTGAGTAATGCTTTATTGGTGGCTTCTTTATATAATGAAATTAAGGAACGTAAGGAAAAAGAAAAAGCGCTTGGGCATTCAGAAGAAAAGTTTTTCAAGTCATTTCAGATGAGTCCGAGTGCTATTGCGATTGCTCGGATGGATGGTACATATATAGACGTGAATGAGAATTTCTGTAAAAGTACGGGCTATCCTAAAGAAGAGCTAATTGGTAAGACAAGAGTGCAAGTAGGCCTTTGGCTGAAGGAGGAGGACAAGGACTTCCTGATTAGGAAACTCAAAGACCAAGGGGAAGTTAATAATCTAGAAGCTTGGTTTCGTCGTAAGGATGGTGGGAAAATTTGTGGCTTGATGTCGGCACGAGTCGTTACAATCAACGATGAACAGTGCATCCTATCTATTGCCCATGATATTACAGAGCAAAAAAAATTTGAAGAGCAACTCAAATTATCGGAAGAAAAATTTTCCCAAGCTTTTTACCTGAGCCCAGATATCATAACGATCAGTCGGCTAGATGGCACCTATGTGGAGGTCAATGAAGGTTTTGTCCATATAAGTGGTTTTTCTAAAGAAGAAGTCATCGGGAAAAAGGCCATGGATTTGGGAATTTGGCAGGAAGAATGGGCGCGGGAGCGAATGGTAGAGACGCAAAAAAATCATGGTGAGATTCGTAATCTGGAGATTCCGTTCCGATGCAAAGACGGACATATTGTATATGGACAATTGTCAGGATGTATGCTTAATCTTGATGGGGAACCATGTTATATGATAGTTGTTCGTGATATTACTGCACAGTTAGAGGCGGAGAAGGAACGCCAATACCAAGAAGAAGTCTTATTAGCCAGCAAGAATAAGCTATCTTTGGCGGCGGGGCTAGCTAACTTAGGGCCGTGGGAGTACAACTTTGAGACGGATCTTTATGAATTCGATGATGAGTTTTACGCTATCTATGGTACGGACGTAGCGAGGGAAGGGCGTTTTATGTCTTTGGGTACCTATGTCAGAGAGTTTGTACATCCAGAAGATGCTTGGAGATTAAAAAAAGAAAGAAATTTTTTTTCGCCTAGAGAACAATTAAATACTAGTGATATAGGGCATCGGATCATCCGGCGAGATGGTGAGGTACGAAATGTTCTTGTGCGGCGATGTGTTATTAGAAATGCCGACGGAAAGATCATAAAAAAATATGGAACGAATCAGGATATTACCGAGCGGGTGCGGGTGGAGGAAGAACAACGAAAACAGGCAGAAATCATCAATCGCATGGTCTACGTTGATTCGTTGACGGGGCTTGCAAATCGGTATCATTTAAATGAATGGTTAAATAAAGAGATGGAGCGCGCGCGCGTAGGGAAAGCGTCGGGAATTATTTTGTTCATTGATTTAGATGATCTAAAGATGGTCAACGATACGTATGGTCACTCTTTTGGGGATAAGATTATTATTGCGGCTGGGAAAAGAATTGTTGATGGACTGAGTGAAAAAGCCTTTGTGGCTCGTATTGGCGGGGATGAGTTTGTCGTAATCTTGCCTGGCATATATGAACGAGGACAAATAGAAGAAATTGCTCATAAGATAAGTAAGTCATTAGGAAAGAAACAGGAAATTCTCGGAAGAGTCTTTCATATGACGGCAAGTATTGGTATTGTCTCTTATCCTGCTGATGGCGACACGACGGAAGAGCTTATTAAAAATGCCGATAATGCCATGTATGCGGCAAAAAAAGCCAGCAAAAATTGTTGGCGATTTTATACTGGCGAGATGCAAACAGAGGCATATAAAAAAATACAACTGACGGGTAGTTTGCGTTATGCTTTGGCGCGGGGAGAACTTTCGCTTGTATATCAACCGCAGATCGCTACCAACGAAAGAACTGTGTTTGGATTTGAGACACTCTTGCGTTGGAATAACCCCGAATATGGGATTGTGTCACCAATGCAATTTATTCCACTCGCCGAGCAATCTGGACTTATCCATAGCATTGGGCAATGGGTTCTACGTGAAGCTTGTCAATTTGCTCGGCGTTTGGCTGAACGGGGATGGAGCGGAGTACGTGTCGCCGTGAATGTATCGTCAAAACAAATAGCTACTGATGATTTTATCGCTATTATCCGCAGTGCTATTAAAGAGGCTGGTATCCAGCCGCGACAACTTGAACTTGAGATTACCGAAAGTGTGCTGATGACGTCGCTTGAGGATGCTACGAGCAAGCTTGCCGAGCTTAAAGAATTGGGGGTGCATTTGTCGCTGGACGATTTTGGCACAGGTTTTTCGTCCTTGACCTATTTGCGCAGATTACCGGTTGAAACGCTTAAAATCGATAAATCTTTCATCGATATGATAACAACCGATGCGCAAGGGGCAAAAATCATTGGCTCCATTATAAATATGGCGCACACGATTGATATGAATGTAGTCGCTGAAGGGGTAGAAACCGATGCGCAACTAGAATACTTGAGCGATAAAGAATGTGATTTGATTCAAGGCTATCTATTCAGTCGCCCAGTACCGGAAGCTGAGGCGTTTAAGGTACTGATTGGCAAGGAGTGCTGAGTGAATGGGAGATAAACCGCTTTAGGTAAAATGCAATTACCTTGAGCGGTTTTCTATTTTTATAATGAGTAGAGATATCTCCCGCTGTATCGTTATCGTTTTACTTTACAATTAGAATCTTATTCGGGAAATTAAAAATTTTTCAATGTATTGTTAAGAAAATGTTAACATTTTCTTAACGTACTCTTTACTTTGTGGAGCTAAAATTAGAATAAATAGGTTAAGTCAATTTGGCTAAACACTAAGTAGGGGGAAAGACTGATGAAAAATAAAGGGTTGCTTGATTTGTTTGCTGAAAAGGATAAGGATGTTAGCCGTAGGCTTTTTCTTAAGAGTTGTGGAGCTTCTATCGTACTCGCAGGAATGCCGTTTAATTTAACTGAAATTTTTGCAGCCAATCGTATAGCGGCAAGTAATATTACCTTGACTTGGGGCCTTGATCCTAGAAGCACCCAAACAATTGCATGGTCTACAGATACCAGTACAACTAAAGGGACCATTCAAACTGTAAAAACAAAAAAGTATCGCAAGAGTGGTTGGGATCATGCACAGGTTATAGATGCAAATTTAGAACTATTTACTACCAATAAAGGCGATTTTAATATTCATTTTGCAACCCTCGAAGGTTTAACATCAGGGACGCAGTATACATATAGAGTAGGTAGTGGAAATAGCTGGAGTGATCCTGAGACTTTTACAACAGAGCAGGATGGCGATAAGGCCTTTAAGTTCTTAGTATTTGGTGATTCACAAAGTGGTTTGCCGAAAAATCCAGAATATGGCCCATGGCGAACAACCATTCATAATGCATATGCTGCCAATCAGGATGCCGCTTTCTTTATGAATGTTGGTGACTTGGTTGAAGTTGGACAAGATCAGGCGCATTGGAAAAATTGGTACGAAGCGGCGCAAGATGTAATAGACAAAATCCCCAACATGGCCGTGCCAGGAAATCATGAAACCTATGATGTACCAGAGGAAAATCATTCGGTGGTACCGATTAACTTTAAAAAACAGTTACGCTTACCGAAAAACGGCCCAGATGCCTTAAAAGGGCAAGCGTATTCCTTTGATTATGGAAATACGCATTTTGCAATACTTGACAGCCAGGAACAGGAAGAAGGTCAGTATGTTCCTAATATGTTAGCGCTTGAGGCAGAATGGCTAGACCAAGATTTGTCAGCAACCAATAAAAAATGGAAGATTGTCCTGTTCCATAAAACTCCATACTATAATAAAGCCTTTCGTTCCAATGAAAAATTAAAAGCTGTACTAACACCAATTATGGATAAGCATCATGTTGATTTAGTCATCAATGGTCATGATCATGGCTATTCAAGAACATATCCTATTTATCAAGATTCATTTGTTAGTACGCCAGACCAAGGAACCATTTACCTTGTTGCGGGTCGAAGTGGCAATAAATATTATACCGATTTATCAGCCAAAGTTTGGGATGCCTTTTTCCACGACCCTCAGGTCGAACCTAATTATATTGCCATTGAGGTATCGGTAGATATATTGACGATTCGAGCTTATACGCAAAGCGGAAGTTTAATTGATACTTATAGTATTGATAAATTAAATAAAACGGACGCACCTCGTACAAGTTTGCCAGAACGTTCTAACGACACTCGCTTGGTCATCTGGGGAAACATGCTACAGACGCCACTGGTCAATTTGCCACCACAAAAAATATCCGGAGTTTGGCATTTACCACTACGCAGTTTTGTAGAATTTATTGGTGGTGAAGTTACGGCCGATCGTAATGGAAATGTCACTACAAAATACAAATCAACTGAAATCAACTTTACCCTAGGTGAAAAACAGGCAGTGAATAACAATTCCCCAATTACCTTAGCATATCCGCTAACCCTTACCAAAGGCACTGCTATGATTTCCGCGGATGATGTGAAGAGATTATGGGGCTTCGAGTCGCGCTATGATCAAAATACCAATATGTTGATGTTAGCAAAATAAGATTATACGCATAGCTCGTTTAAGTGACAAAATGCCTCAATCCTTGTAAAATAGAGGTTGAGGCATTTTCATATACACTATTTTGCCGATAAAAAGATAGGGAGAGGATATGTTTGTTTATTGAAATGCGATTAAAGAAAAAGCTTATGTCAGAAGAGGATACGATTAAAGTTCTACAGGAAGCGGAGTTTGGAACATTGGCTTGTATTTGTGCAAATGGATATCCATATGCAGTACCTCTAAATTTCGTTTATGAAAATGGTGCGATATATTTTCATTCTGCTCATAAGGGACACAAAATTGATACAATCAAAAATAACGATAAAGTCAGTTTTTCGGCAGTGAGTTATATTTATTTAGTACCAAATAACTTTGATACCGAATATGACAGTGTCGTAATATTTGGGACAGCGATTGAACTTACCGATGAACTGGAAAAACGCCAAGCCTTAGTATCCTTAATTAAAAAATACTCAAATGACTATTTTGAAGAAGGTATGGCTTACATCAACAAAAGTATGCAAGCCGCTGCTGTTTATAAAATAAATATTGAATATATGACGGGAAAACGAGGACGGTAGGAATCAATGGTTGTTGGCATAATAAAGTGAGTGGAAGTAGTTTTTAAGAAAACGATGGTTAAAATTGTAGGAGCGTGTTAACGGTTGTTTTGCGATATAACGAGGATAAAAAATCATGGTTATATTATATTTGCAATACCTGCCTAGTATGACAGATTAAAGTGTAACCTTTATTTTTTTATATCTAGCTTAAATTATGGGAAAATTACAAAATAATATTGAAAGGATTTTGGAGGTAATTTGTCGAATAATATAATGTAATATATGTAAATTTTTACTTTGTTCCATATGAGGAGCCCCGATTCTAGAAATTGCAAGTGGTGTTATTTCCCGTTTGGACAGGGATGTCCATAGAAGAGTAATTACTATCATTAATCGAATTGTAAGTAATGAAGGGAGTAATGTTAAGTGAAGAAAAAGCTGATATCTATATTAGTTCTGGTGGGCATATTACCGATTATATTTATATCTGGATTTTTTTATAGAGTATTGCAGAATAATTTAATGGAAAATAGTGATAAAATTGGATCGGCTCAAATACAAAGGACCCAAGCTAGTATTAGTGAATTCGTCGGCAAATATCTCAACGCATTACGTTCTATGGCTGATAATCCTGCGTTGAAAAATAGAGATATTTTACTCGCGAAACCATTACTGGTCGCGGGTGTAAAAATATTTCCTGATATGAGTATGGTTATGGATGATTTGAACGGCAACCAGATTGTACGGGGTGATGATGCAAAATTAGGGACTGTTGGAACAAGAGATTATTATAAATTAGCATTAAAGGGTGAAGAAGCGATATCTGATCCTTTGGTTAGCAATACAAATGGGAAAACAGGAATCAACTTTGCAGTGCCAATTAAAGATGGGAATGGACAAATTGTTGGTGTGTTGCAAAGCCTAGTCGTGCTTGATAAAATTTCTGAATTTGTAAAAAAGGAATCAACAGAATCCACTGATGTTGTTATTACAGATAAAAAAGGGAAAATTCTTGCTCATCCTAAAGGAAATCTAACCGATAAGGGGAAAAATGTAGCTGATTTGCCTTTCGTACAAAAGGCATTAGCGGGTGAAACAGGCAGTTCTGAATACATAAATGAAGAAGGACAGAAGATGCTTGTTTACTATACGTTAGACAAAATTACCGGTTGGGCTGTTTATACCGAAACACCTTATGATATTGTGATGAATAAGGTTTATGAAGTTAGAATAACCTTTGTTGTTACTCTAGTCATAATAATCTTACTTGTTTCGTTGATTGGTTACGTTATTGCAGGGAAAATTAGCAAACCAATTACTTGTTTACGCGATCAAGCAATATTGGTAGCTTCAGGAAAACTGCGAATTGGCGAACTTAATATTGATAGGCAAGATGAGATTGGGGAGCTTGCAAGTAGTTTTAATAATATGACAGAGCAACTAGCAAATTTGGTTAAACAGGTACAGGATAAGGCGCAGCGAGTAGCGAAAGCCAGTGAGTTGCTTATGGTGACTTCGGAGCAATCGGCGACTGCGAGCAATCAGGTTGCTGAATCGGTTGTTAGGATCGCTGCAGGCAGTCAGGAACAGTTGAACGATGTTCATGATGTCTCTGCTGCTGTAGAATCCGTGGCAGCAACATTAGAGCAGATAACCGCTACCGCAAATGAAGTTGCTATTGCTGCTGATTCTACGTTTAGCATCACGCAGTCAGGTCAAAATAACATTAAAAATGCTGTAGTACAAATCAATTATGTTAGCAAAACCACAAAAGAGGTTGGCGATACGATAACTGAACTGGAGAAGAGTTCAGAGAGAATAAGTAATATAGTGAACGTAATTACTGAAATTGCGGGGCAAACGAATTTGCTGGCACTCAACGCCGCAATTGAGGCAGCAAGGGCTGGGGAAAATGGGAAAGGCTTTGCCGTGGTGGCGGATGAGGTGAGAAAGTTGGCGGAGCAATCTCGTCAAGCTGCACAAGATATCGCAGTATTAATTAGCAATAATACCGAAAATATTGGTAAAGCGGTTCTGGCGATGGAACAAGGAAGTAAAAATGTAGAACAAGGAATTGACAATGTAAATCATGTGGGAAATGATTTTAAAAATATTTACGAGGCTATCAGTGGTCTATCCAAGCAAGTTCGAGAAATATCAGCTGCTATTGAAAATATAGCAGAGAGCAGCCAGCGTATTGTTACGGCGGTAAATGGAATTGAAAATATTAGTAAGAATGGGGCTGGTGAAGTTGAGACTGTTTCAGCGGCAACAGAGGAGCAGTTGGCTTCAATTGAAGAAATTGCATCTTCAAGCCAAGAACTTTCCCATTTAGCGGAAAGCTTACATCAGGAAGTTAATAAGTTTCAAATTTAGGGTCAAATGAGTCCGAGAAAGTTGTTTAATGGCTCAATCCTTTCAATAATAAGGATTGAGTCGTTTCTATATAATGAATCAAAATCCCGCCAAATTATTTGGCGGGATTTTACTATTAAATAGTAAAATTTTTAATAAAAAAATTGTAAATATTAGGTGAGAAATTTAAATTTTTAGTGGGACAAACGAACGGTCTCGTGCTATAATGAGCTCAAGTAGTATAAACTGTCTTTATACATAGTCGGTACAAAGAGTCACGTTATTTATAATAAAAAGCTAGGCAGAAATAGATTATGAATAGTAGATTCTGGGTTGGATGAAAATCGTCGGAATCATCCTGTTTGATAGATTAACAGAAGAAAAACGATGCATGGTCGAAAAGAATAATAGGATGTGCTGCTGGAAACAATGGAATAGATAAGCAGATTGCTAGAGTAGTTGGAATTTTATTTGTTTTTTTCAGTAGAAAAAAGACGCCGAAAGGAAGCTAGGGTATCGAGTGTGCGTGGCGGTTTACTATTGAAGCTAAGTGAGGGGATTCTTTAATGAAGGAGGAGAAGCTAGAATGCTGCAAGAGTTTGGAAATGTTGGGCTGTTATTGATTGTTGCTTTGGTGTTTCCGGTAATGGCGTTGGGGACTGCTTTTATGATTCGCCCGCATCCTCGCCAGAATGACGTGGAAAAATCTTTGCCATATGAGTGTGGTGTAGATACGGTTGGCGAGACGTGGATACAATTTAGAGCGAGTTATTTTTTGTATGCCTTGGTATTTGTCGCGTTTGATATTGAGACTGTTTTTTTATATCTTTGGGCGATTAAGTTCCAGCAGTTGGGTACGTTTGCCTTTGTTGAGATGTTTATTTTCCTTAGTATTTTAGTGGTAGGGCTAGGATATGCTTGGAAGAAGGGAGCGTTGGAATGGAAGTAAATAAATTGCAAACACAAGATGAGCGAGACAATGAATTGTTAGAAAAAAATATAATTTTAACCAGTTTTGATACAGTATTAAAATGGGCACGCAGTAATTCGCTGTGGCCACTGTCGTCAGGGCTGGCTTGTTGTGCGATCGAAATGATGTCGGCTGCCGCTGCGCGCTTTGATTTATCGAGGTTCGGGTATGAGGTTTTTCGTGCTTCACCAAGACAAGCGGATCTCTTAATTGTGGCTGGTACTTTGACTTGGGCGATGGCGGGGCCGCTAAAGCGTTTGTACGAGCAGATGCCTGAACCGAAATATGTGATTGCTATGGGCAGTTGTGCAAATTCTGGAGGACCTTTTGCCGATTCCTATTCGGTGGTTCCTGGTGTCGACAAAATTCTGCCAGTCGATGTGTATATTCCTGGTTGCCCACCGCGTCCAGAAGCTTTGATTCACGGGATGTTGGAATTGAAACGCAAGATTAACAATCCTGAGGCTGCGAGGAAAAAGGTATGAGCAATTTAGACATAAATAGGGTATTGGCAGAGCTCCAAGCGCAGTATGGCGAAGAAGTAAAACTCCTTGGTGAGGGAGCGCAGGCAGCGTTAATTGCTCCGACAACTTATATAGTAGAGATATTGGGGCTACTTAAAACGAAGGAGTCTTATCAATTTAACATGCTACGGAATTTGACGGCGGTTGATTATCTGGAGTATATGGAATTTGTGTATCATTTATATTCTTTGCCGCTTCGTCAGGCGATTACGGTGAAGACTCGGTGCGGTATGGAAGATGCAGAGGTTCCATCCGTCACGGCGCTTTGGCCTTCGGCAAATTTTCAGGAACGGGAAATTTATGATTTATTAGGTGTAAAATTTATCGGTCATCCTGATTTACGACGTATTTTAATGCCAGAGGAGTTCACTGAACATCCATTGCGTAAAACTTATAAGGCTCATAATACGGGGGAAAAGACATGGTAAAGACAGAAACCTATACGTTGAATATGGGACCGCAACATCCTAGTACGCATGGTGTGTTACAAGTCGTACTGGAACTAGATGGTGAACTGGTAATTCAAGCTGTACCGCA